>Ga0222712_10001642_pt1 | contig 27129 bp, 23 predicted proteins | sample C33_657DmetaG_FD_165043 | JGI IMG/M metagenome (GOLD analysis project Ga0222712, IMG submission 165043) | Estuarine water microbial communities from San Francisco Bay, California, United States - C33_657D | ecosystem: Environmental > Aquatic > Marine > Unclassified | place: USA: California... | reverse complement strand
TGCTGTACCAGCATCTGCTGGCGAGTCAGTCACAGTTGGTATTCGCCCAGAAGGATTTGCACCTGCATCTTCTGGTTTTGATGTTCTCGTAGAAGTTGTTGAAGAGCTCGGCTCAGATGCATTCGTCTACGGAAAGCCTGCTGATTCATCAGTGAAGTTTGCAAATGCAACTGATGAAGGCGCTCAGGTAATCGTGCGTTGGGATCCAAAGAACCCACCACGTCCAGGTCAGACAGTTACTGTCTCTGCTAACCAGAATGCGGTTCACCTCTTCAATGCAACAACTGGAGAGCGTATTTAATCAAGTAATAAATTCTCAATAAAAAAGCCCGCCGGTGATCCGGCGGGCTTTTTTATTCAATCTTTTCGGCTATTACGCCATCGCTTTCTTGAGATTCTCATCAATGGAAGCGAGGAACTCTTGAGTTGTTTGATATGGCGCATCCTTGGAGATGAGTAGGGAGAGATCCTTTGTCATCTTGCCTTGTTCGACAGTTTCAATACATACGCGCTCAAGTGTCTTTGTAAAGGTTGCAAGTTCCGCATTATTATCAAGCTTTGCACGGTGGGCAAGACCTTGAGTCCAAGCAAAGATTGATGCAATTGGATTAGTAGAAGTTGCCTTTCCAGCCTGGTGATCACGGTAGTGACGCGTCACTGTTCCGTGAGCAGCCTCTGATTCGCAGATCTTTCCATCTGGTGTCATCAAGACTGAAGTCATCAAACCAAGTGAGCCATAACCTTGTGCGACGGTATCTGACTGCACATCTCCGTCGTAATTCTTACAGGCCCAGACATATCCGCCATCCATGCGAAGTGACATAGCGACCATGTCATCAATCAGGCGATGCTCATACCAAATTCCTACAGCATCAAATTCTTTCTTGAACTCTGCTTCAAAAATCTCTTGGAAGATATCTTTGAAGCGACCGTCGTAGGCCTTTAAGATGGTGTTCTTAGTTGAGAGATAGACAGGGAACTTACGGAGAAGACCGTAATTCAATGAAGCACGGGCAAAGTCGCGGATTGAATCATCAACGTTATACATCGCCATTGCTACGCCTGAAGATTTAAAATCAAAAACTTCGAGGTTCATTGGCTCTCCGCCACCTTCTGGTACATATGAAAGTGTGAGCTTTCCTGGACCAGGGACCTTAATGTCGGTCGCCTTGTACTGATCGCCAAATGCATGACGGCCAATGACGATCGGCTTAGTCCAGTGTGGGACAAGACGCGGGACGTTACTAATAATGATTGGTTCGCGGAAGATTACGCCACCGAGAATGTTGCGGATGGTTCCATTAGGTGACTTCCACATCTTCTTAAGACCGAACTCTTCTACGCGAGCCTCGTCAGGAGTAATCGTTGCGCACTTGATACCCACGCCATGCTTTTGAATTGCACGAGCTGAATCAATAGTGACCTGATCATCTGTGGCATCGCGGTGTTCCATACCGAGGTCGTAGTACTCAAGATTGACATCAAGGTAAGGCAGGATCAGTGAGTCCTTGATAAATTGCCAGATGATGCGTGTCATCTCATCGCCATCTAGTTCAACAACGGTGCCTGTAACTTTGATCTTGCTCATGATTATCCTTTACCTATTATTTGTCAGTCTTAAAGTGTTTGTACATCTGCTTGCTTGGTACGAACTGCCTCTGCTGCTTCCTTAAGGGAAGCTAATTCTGAATCAGTGAGTACGGTTTCAACAACTTTCTTGACACCTTCGCGCCCGATAGCTGCTTCAACGCCGAGATAAACACCTGAGATTCCGTATTCGCCATCAACCCATGCACAGACTGGCATGATCGCGCCTGAATCTTCGATGACAGCTTTTGCCATACGGGCAGCTGCAGCTGATGGTGCGTAGTAAGCAGAGCCGGTCTTAAGGAGAGCGACGACTTCTGCGCCACCATTGCGAGTGCGATCTACAAGATCGGCGATTTCTTCGGCTGATAACTTCTCGGAGAGTGCAACACCATCAACTGTGCAACGGCTTGGGACTGGGACCATTGTGTCTCCATGTGAACCAAGGGTGAGAGTTTTAACTGATGAGACTGCAACGCCAAGTTTTTCAGCAACAAAGTTTGTAAAGCGGGCGGTATCGAGCATTCCTGCCTGACCCATGACGCGGTTCTTTGGAAATGAAGTCGCGAGTTGTGTGAGCGCTGTCATCTCATCAAGTGGGTTTGAAACAACAATGATGACGGCATTTGGAGAGTGCTTTGCAATATTTTCAGCGACTCCACGGACGATGCCAGCGTTAACACCGATCAAATCCATGCGGCTCATTCCCGGCTTACGTGGAAGTCCAGCAGTGATTACGACAACATCTGAATTTGCAGTGGCTTCGTATCCTGCGCCATCTGCAGTAGTTGTTGCTCCAATTATCTTTGTCTCAAAGCCTTCAATTGATCGGGATTGATTCATATCGAGAGCTAAACCTTCGGGCTTACCTTCGAGAATATCTGTAAGGACGACTGTGTCGAAGATGTTGTATTCGGCTAGACGAAGTGCTGTGGTTGATCCGTAGAAACCGCTTCCGACAACTGTGACTTTCTTTGCCATGTATGAGACCTCTTAATTGATTACTTTGGCTTTACAGCCTGATTTAGGGCAAGCCTACAACCCGCGCGGAAGGGCTATCGCCATCGCAAAAAGTGAGATTGCAATCAAAATAGGTAGGTAGGTCGAAATTACGCCACGGTTAGGCGCATCCTTGCGCCCTGAGAGGACAATCACAGCCATCGCCGTCGCGATAATGAGTGAGCCCACTCGGATAAAGGAGAAGACCCCGGCAACGATGCCTATGATCAATAGCGCGTATGCAACTCCGCCATAGCCGGTCAATTCTTTTCGCACGACTCAACAACATTCTGTAGCAACATGGCGCGCGTCATCGGACCAACTCCACCTGGCATTGGCGATACATAACCTGCAACTTCGTATGCACCAGGGCAGATATCTCCATCCAAACCATCTGCGGTCCGTGAAATTCCCACATCAATAAGGGTTGCGCCTTTTTTAATCATGGAAGCCTTTAAGAAATGTGACTGCCCAATTGCAGCAACGACAATATCTGCGCGTTGAGTATGAAAGGCAAGATCCTTCGTTCCTGTGTGCGTCAGAGTTACTGTTGCATTTTCTTGGCGACGAGAAAGTAAGAGTCCCAATGGGCGACCCACTGTAAGTCCGCGACCGATCACAACTACTTCTGCGCCGTTGAGATTTATCTTGTAATGATTGAGCATTGCAACAATTCCACGTGGTGTACATGGAAGCGGCGCATCGTAGCCAGCGACGAGTCGTCCAAGATTCATTGGATGTAGACCATCGGCATCCTTTGCAGGATCGATCGCTTCCAAAATCATTTGAGTATTGATGGCCTTAGGTAAAGGAAGTTGCACGATATATCCGGTGCATTCGCCAGCGCTATTGAGATCTTTGATTGCTGCAAGGAGATCACTTTGTGAGGCAGATGCTGGAAGATCTACCCGCAAAGATGTGATGCCTACTTCTTTGCAATCGCGATGCTTACCTGAAACGTAAGAATGAGAACCAGGATCATCTCCAACTAGAATTGTTCCAAGTCCTGGGACCTTGCCAGATGCTTTGAGTGCGCTAGTTCGCGCTGCGAGATCTTTTTTAATTGAGGCAGCTAAAGCTTTGCCATCTAGAATCACTGCACTCATGGTGAAATCTTAACCGCTTAAGCGTGCGAGAAGTGCCGTGTGCCGGTAAAGAACATTGCAATACCTGCAGCAGTGGCCGCGGCAATCACCTCTTCATCACGCACGCTGCCACCAGGCTGGACAACCGCGGTCACACCAGCACGTGTCAGAATTTCAAGGCCATCTGCAAATGGGAAGAAAGCATCACTTGCAGCAACCGTGCCAACAACGCGATCACCTGCGCGGTCAACAGCGAGTTTGGCGCTATCTACTCGATTGACTTGGCCCATACCGATTCCAATCGATGCGCCATTCTTGGCAAGCAATATTGCATTGCTCTTAACAGCACGAACGCTGCGCCAAGCAAATTCAAGATCAGCGATAACGTCCTGAGAAACTGCTCCACCACTTACCTGCTTCCACCCGGATGAGAGATCGCCAGGTGCGTCAATAAGATCGCTTTGCTGGAGAAGAATTCCACCAGAGACTGGTCTGCGCTCAAGGGGAGAAATTTCTGTAGAAGTGCATGTCAAAATTCGTATGGATGGCTTGGCCGATAGAACTTCGATTGCACCATCTTCATATCCTGGAGCAATAACAACTTCGGTAAAGATAGATGAAAGTGCAGTCGCCATCTCGAGTGAAATGTTGCGATTTGCTGCAACGACTCCCCCAAATGCGGAAACTGGATCACAGGCGTGAGCCGCTCGGTAAGCCGAAGCGATATCGCCAGCAACTGCAATGCCACACGGGTTAGCATGCTTAATGATGGCAACGCATGGCTCAGAGTGATCAAGTGCTGCACGCCAGGCGGCATCTGCATCTGTGTAATTATTAAATGACATCTCTTTGCCATGGTGCTGCTTAGCGCCAACAATGCCGACCGATGTTCCGCTATAGATTGCCGCGTTTTGATGTGGATTTTCCCCGTAACGCAATGAGTGTTCGCGGGTGTAGATTTCACCAAACCAATCGGGAAGTTCATTACTTGCACCAAGCCACGTAGCGATTGCAAGATCGTATTCAGCTGTAGTTCTAAATACTTCAAGGGCTAATCGTTGACGTTGCTCTGCAGTAAATCCGCCCTCTGTCAACGCTTTTTCAATGAGTGGATATTGAGAAGGATCGCTAACAACAGCGACGCTTCCGTGGTTCTTGGCAGCACCACGCAACATCGATGGGCCGCCAATATCGATCTGTTCAATACATTCGGCAAAAGATGCCCCTGATGCAATTGTCTGCGCAAAGGGATAGAGATTGATGACTACTAAATCAAAAGGTGCAATGTCTAAATTTGCAATTGCTTTCAGGTGTTCAGGGTTATTTTGATCCGCCAATATTCCAGAATGAATGCGAGGGTGAAGAGTCTTCACGCGACCGCCCATAATTTCTGGAAAGCCCGTGTATGTACTTACATCTATGACCTTAACGCCAGCATCACGCAAGGTTGCAGCAGTTGATCCGGTTGAAAGAATCTCAACTCCAGCAGAATCCAAGCTCTTTCCGAGTTCGACTAAGCCCGTTTTGTCATAGACGCTGACAAGTGCACGCGTAATCTTCTTCATGGTCATGATTTGCCGTTCTCCATCGTTAATAGCAGCTGCTCGATCGTCGCAACAATGAGAGATCTTTCGAGAATCTTAATGCGCTCGTGGAGTGTTTCCTCATTATCGTCAGGAGCGATGTCGAGCTCGGCCTGGGCAATAATCTCACCCGTATCTACGCCTGCATCAACCCAATGAATCGTGGTGCCCGTCTTACTCGCCCCAGCCGCAAGTGCATCTCGGACAGCATGAGCGCCTGGGAATAATGGCAAGAGCGCAGGGTGACTATTAATGATCGGAAAAGTTGAAGTGACCTTGTGATCAAGAATTCGCATAAAGCCAGCGCTGACGACAAGATCAAGATCAAGAGATTGTAAGTACTGGAGTAGTTCAAGATTCCATAGTTGGCGGTCTTCCTTCATCGGATGCAGATGAACTGGAATTTTGTGATTACGTGCGCGTTCAATAACAAGAGCATCTGGTCTATCACAGATGAGCGCCTCGATACTGCAGTGAAGTTCTTTCTTATCAACTGCTTCAAAAATCGCCTCTGCAAGAGTTCCGCCACCAGAGGCCAAAATCGCAATCTTTCTCATCGAGAAAAAATCTTCATCTGAGGGATAAATTTGAAGGCAAGTAGACCAATGAGAAGTTGGCCACCGACAAAGAGAATGAATTGCCAGATAGATACACCGACAGCACCCATTGCTTGAGTGATGAGAGAACCACTTGCGAAGTAGGCGAGAAGTGAGAGCATCACCATCACAATGAAGAAGCTCTGCCATGAAGTACGTTCTTGTAGCGAAATCGTCCAATAGCCTAAGAGCGCTCCTAGTGCGATGATCAAAATCGAGAAAAGTAGGAGCCACTTATTTGAGTCGACTGGTAGCCCAGCAAGAAGAGGTAGCGCAGGAATCTGACCGATATCTTGAGTGATTGGCGAGAGATGGGTTCCTGCACCTACTGCAAATCCTGCACCGCTTACATAGGAAAGCGCAGCCATTGCAGCATTAGGAAGGTAGAGAAGATTCAGGAAAAGGAGTAATAGCGATCCGAAAATTCCAGGTGCCAATACTTGCGTAATTAGAGTGGCTTGGCCAAAGTTTGTAAAGAATGCGATTGCAAATATAAGAAATCCAAAACCAAGCAAGATAGCGACAGTACGCAGTGCAAGGATCACAGGCATCGCAAGTGAAACGCTGCGATCTGCCAGAAAAGAACTTCCTAAAGCTAAGAGAAAGGCAAGTACTGCCGCCATCCACCACAGTGGCTTTACGCCAGCTGATGATGAAAAGAAGGCAATCAACGATGTCAGAATTGCATAGAAGAGAGCAAAGAAAAGTCTGGCACCAGTCAAATTTGAGTAATCGCCATCGAGCTTTGAAACAACGCGCTTAAATCCTGCACGTAGAGCCAAGATAGGAAGCAACAATCCACCAATAGGTAAGTAAGAGAGATAACCATCAACTCCAGATGGTGAGAGTGCTAAATCAAAGTGAACATGGTGAGCACCGAGCCAAATCCACATTGCCGCACGAATGGGATCAGAAGTTGTTCCTGTTGCACTTCCAGCAGTTGCCCACGCAATAAGGGTGATAAATCCAAGAGGAAAGATAAAGATTGCAGCGCTACGTAGTGCCTGTGCGAACGTGACCCCTAGGACGCGTTGCAACATTGGAGATTAGCGACCGAGTATGGCGCGCATAAAGCGCGCAGTTTCACTTGGTGTTTGCCCTACCTTAACTCCAGCAGCTTCAAGCGCATCCTTCTTTGCAATAGCTGTTCCTGATGAACCAGAGACGATTGCACCTGCATGTCCCATCGTCTTTCCTTCGGGTGCTGTAAAGCCGGCAACATAGCCAACTACCGGTTTTGTTACATACTCTGCAATAAATGCTGCTGCACGTTCTTCTGCATCTCCACCGATTTCACCGATCATTACAATCGCTGTGGTCTCTGGATCATCTTGGAAAGCTCGTAAGCAATCGATATGCGTTGTACCAATTACTGGATCTCCGCCGATTCCAACTGCTGTGCTAAATCCGATATCACGAAGTTCGTACATCATCTGATAGGTAAGGGTTCCAGATTTAGAGACGAGTCCGATTGGACCAGCACCCGTGATATTTGCAGGAATGATTCCAACATTTGATTTTCCTGGGCTGATAAGTCCTGGGCAATTAGGACCGATAATTTGTGTGCTGCCTTTTTCTTTTGCATATGTGTAGAAGAAGGCTGAATCATGAACTGGAATTCCTTCGGTGATCACAACAACAAGTGGCATCGTGGCGTCAATTGCATCGATGACAGCTGCCTTTGCAAACTTAGGTGGAACAAAGACCACTGAAGTATTGGCACCAGTTGCTGCCATCGCTTCTGCCACAGTATTAAAGACAGGCAAGTTATGTCCGTCGATATCAACGCTCTGTCCGCCTTTGCCGGGAGTAACTCCGCCGACAACTTTTGTACCTGAAGCGAGCATGCGTCGAGTGTGTTTAGTTCCTTCAGAGCCTGTCATTCCCTGAACGATTACCTTGCTTGCATCATTAATAAAGATTGCCATTTACTTCGCCGCCAATTCTGCAGCGCGTGATGCTGCTCCATCCATCGTGTCGAGCTGCTCAACTAGTGGGTGGTTTGCAGCATTCAAAATTGCTCGTCCTTCTTCCACGTTATTGCCATCTAGACGGACAACAATTGGCTTGGTAGCAGCTGCACCGAGAGTTTCAAGGGCTGCAACGATTCCGCTAGCTACGGCATCACAAGCTGTGATTCCACCGAAGACGTTAACGAAGACGCTCTTTACATCTTTATCTCCGAGAATGATCGAAAGACCATCTGCCATAACTTGAGCCGAAGCTCCTCCTCCAATATCAAGAAAGTTGGCTGGACGCATCCCACCGAATTTTTCGCCCGCATAAGCCACAACATCGAGTGTGCTCATGACAAGTCCGGCACCGTTTCCGATGATGCCTACCTGGCCTTCGAGTTTTACGTAGTTAAGGCCCTTCTCTTTTGCAAGAGCCTCCAGCGGATTTGTCGCGCTGTGATCAACAAGTGCTTCGTGATCGCTCTGGCGGAAATCTGCGTTTTCATCGAGTGAAACTTTTCCATCGAGTGCGACAATTTTTCCATCATTGGTCTTAACAAGTGGGTTAATCTCAACAAGAGTTGCATCCTCAGATGAGAATGTCTCCCAGAGCTTGACCAAAACATCGGCAACTTGATCTGCAACATCTAGTGGGAAGGCAGCTTGGGCGACAATCTCTTTCGCTTTCGCAAGCGAAATCCCATCAACGGCTGAGACTGGAACCTTTGCAAGTTTTTCTGGCGCAGTCTTTGCGACTTCTTCAATATCCATTCCGCCGGCAACTGAAGCCATGACCAGGAATGTACGGTTTGAGCGATCGAGCAAAATCGCTAAGTAATATTCTGATTCGATCGGTGCCGCTTGGGCAATCATCACTTGATGAACTATGTGACCCTTAATATTCATTCCAAGAATTGCAGCAGCCTTTTCGCGCGCTTCCTCTGCGTTTTCGGCAACCTTGACTCCGCCTGCCTTACCGCGTCCACCAACTTTTACCTGCGCCTTAACAACAACGCGGCCACCCATCTTCGATGCTGCAGCAAAAGCTTGATCAGCAGTTGTTGCAACTGCGCCAGCAAGCACTGGAACTCCATGCTTTTCGAAGAGATCGCGAGCCTGATATTCAAAGAGATCCACTAGATCGCTCCTTCATTGATGGGCGCTTGTATATGCGCAAAATTCACTGTGCCCATCTTAGAGCCCGCGCTAGAGCTTCTCGACCGGCGCGTAGCGAAGAAGAAGGCGCTTTTGGCCGTAATCTCCGAAGTCAATCGTCGCCTCTGACTTATCGCCTTCACCTGCAACGGCAACAACAGTGCCAAGACCAAATGTGTCATGTGACACACGCTCACCAACAGCTAAGACCATTGCGCTGCTCTTCTTTCCAGTCGCGCGGGGTGGAGGCGCTGATGCAACACGTGATGTTCGCACTGAAGACGATGGAGAGAAGCTCGAACGTCCCTCATTGCGCCACTGAATGAGTTCTTCAGGAATCTCATCAAGAAAACGAGAAGGTGGATTGTAATTCGGTGCACCCCACGATGATCGATACTCGGCGCGAGATATGTAGAGACGTTCTTCTGCGCGAGTTAACCCGACGTAGGCAAGTCGGCGCTCTTCTTCAATCTCATCTTTATCATCAAATGTTCGTGAGTGTGGAAATATTCCATCTTCCATACCGGTGAGAAAGACTGTTGGAAATTCAAGACCTTTAGCAGTATGCAGAGTCATCAGAGTGACAACACCTCCATGATCTTGCCCATCAGGAATTTCATCAGCATCTGCAACGAGTGCTACCTTTTCAAGGAATCCTGAGAGTGAGATCTCTTCATCTTCTACCAGCGCGTCAAAAGGACGCTCCTCGTACTCCATTGCAACGGCTACGAGTTCTTTCAGGTTCTCCACTCGAACTTCATCTTGCGGATCAGAGCTTGCTTCAAGCTCTGCTAATAATCCCGACTGTTCAAGAATTGCTTCAGTTATTACTGAAGGCCTTGTCTTTGCTTCGACCAGGACCGCGAGTGCGCCCATCATTGATACAAATTGCAGAATTGAAGCTGAGGCACGTGCTGGAACTTCTTCAGCTTCTGCGCAACGGTTAAGTCCTTGCCAAAATGTGATGCCTTGCAAGGTGGCAAAGCGGTCGACTTCTTCTAACGCGCGATCGCCGATTCCGCGTTTTGGAATGTTAATGATTCGTCGTAACGAGATCTCATCCTCAAGGTTTGCAAGCACGCGAAGATAGGCAAGAAGATCCTTGACCTCTTTGCGTTCGTAGAAACGAAGGCCACCAACTACTTTGTAAGGCAGGGCTGCTCGCATAAAGACTTCTTCAAAGACGCGAGACTGAGCGTTGGTGCGATAGAAAATGGCGGTATCCCCTGGCTCTGATGTGCCATTTCGTTGCAGGGAGCGAATCTCATCCTTAACGAACTCGGCTTCATCATGTTCGGATTCAGCGACATAACCGATCAGTGGAGCGCCGGCGCCCGAATCTGTCCAGAGGTTCTTCTCTTTTCGGGAGGCATTCTGTGTAATGACTGCATTAGCAGCGTTAAGAATATTCTGTGTTGATCGATAGTTCTGTTCGAGAAGGACAGTTGTGGCATTTGGATAGTCGAGCTCGAACTGCAGAATATTTCTTATCGTCGCACCACGAAAACCGTAGATTGATTGGTCGGCATCTCCCACAACACATAGCTCGGCAGGAGGCGTGCCATCTTCAAGGGAACCCGTAAGTTCGCGAACCAGAATGTATTGGGCATGGTTTGTGTCTTGATACTCATCAACCAAGATGTGTTTAAATCGAGAACGCATCCGGGCCTTAGCCTCAGGAAAGCGTTGAATTACTTTCACGGTATTCAGAATTAAGTCATCAAAATCCATGGCATTGGCTGACTGCAACCGCTTCTGATAAACCGCGTAGACATCGGCGACAACTTGTTCAAATTGATTTGTCGTTGCGTTGAGATAATCCTGGGGACCTAACAGTTCATTCTTGGCATTTGAAATCATGGATTGAAATTGGCGTGGTGGATAGCGCTTAGGATCGAGGTTGAGTTCTTTCGCCACAATCGTGACCAAGCGAAGTGAATCTGCCGAATCGTAAATACTAAATGAGTTTGAGAAACCTAAACGGTGAGCCTCAAGGCGAAGCAGTCGAACGCATGCCGAGTGAAAAGTAGAGACCCACATTGATTTTGCAACAGGTCCAACGAGTTCGGCTACTCGCTCTTTCATCTCACCAGCTGCCTTATTGGTGAATGTAATTGCCAAGATTTCATAGGGGCGCACTCCACGTGCAGCCATGAGATAAGCGATTCGACGTGTAAGTACACGCGTTTTTCCAGAACCCGCACCAGCAACGACAAGTAATGGGCCACCTGTATGAATTACGGCAGCCTGCTGCGCTGGATTGAGTCCTTCAATCAAGGCATCTGCAGGCGTTGCCATTTCGTTCATGCGCGGGAGTCTATTAGGATCGGCCAACATGGAGCCCCTTAACGATTCCGAAATCTCACGTGTATTAGTTGTTAATGCACACCCCGATGACTCAGACTTCGGCGCAAGCGGAACAATCGCCAAATGGATCAAGGCTGGCATCCACGTCTCCTATGTCTTTTGCACTAATGGTGATCAAGGTGGCGAAGAGTCCGGATTTACCAAGGAGGAGATGCCAGCTGTTCGCCAGCGTGAACAGCGTGCAGCAGGTGCTGCGATAGGAGTCACCGATATTACTTTCTTGAATTATGTAGATGGACACCTTGAACCAACGTTGGCGCTGCGAAAAGATTTAGTGCGACAGATCCGCATTTCAAAGCCTGATCGCATGGTCTGCCAATCGCCAGAACGAAATTGGGATCGTATTGGTGCCAGCCATCCAGATCATCTTGCTGCCGGAGAAGCTGCAATTCAAGCTGTCTATCCAGATGCGCGCAATCCATTCGCCTTTACCGATTTACTTGATAACGAAGGTTTAGCGCCATGGCGCGTCAAAGAAGTATGGATGATGGGTTTTGCTCATCCAGATCACTTTGTTGACATCACCGATACCTTTGATCTCAAGATGGCAGCGCTTCACAGCCATGTTTCGCAGACCGCTCACAATAAAGAGCTCGATAACATGGTGCGCGAATGGGGCCAGCGCAATGCTGGCCTTGGTGGTTTACCTGATGGAAGAATTGCAGAAGCTTTTAAGATCATCCACACCAATTAATTTTATTTTGCGGTTGCCTTTTCAATGACGACGAGTTGAATCGGAAAACCATCTGGTGCGTAATAGGCTTTGCCATCTGACTCAACTTTGTAGGCACCTACTTCTGCAATCTTTTTGAGTAGATCGAGCCCTGAAGTAATGCGACCAAAGATGGTGTAATCCGGACCTAGTTGTGTATCGGCATAGACTAAGAAGAATTGGCTTCCATTGGTGCCAGGGCCACTATTTGCCATTGCAAGCGTGCCCGCTGGGTAATTCTTCGCTCCCGCCTTAGGCAAATTTTCTTCTTTGTATCCAACCCATCCACCAGGACTACCTGCACCCTCAGCCGTTGGATCACCACATTGCAGAACAAAAAGTCCCTCAGTTGTGAGGCGATGACAGATAGTTCTATCAAAATACTTTGCATTTGCTAAGAATGAAATATTTGTTGTTGTCTGTGGCGCTAATTTTGTAAGTAGCGTTGCTTTTATTACTCCACAATTCGTCGTGAAAGTAATAGTTGAAGGTATCCTCTTCGCCGGAACCTTAGGTTGCTTCAGGGTTGCCGGAACACGTGGCTTCGCTGTCGATTTCTTGCAGGAGGCAACTGATGTCGGACGTTCAGCAGCTTGTGCCGGTACCGAAGTTGCGGCAAATAGACATACTGAGATGGCTATGACTAGAACTTTTCTCATGGTTACTCCCACTCAATTGTAGCTGGCGGTTTTGATGTGACATCAAGGACAACGCGATTTACTCCTTGAACTTCATTTGTAATCCGCGTTGAAATCTTTTCAAGCACTTCGTAAGGTATGCGTGACCAATCAGCGGTCATTGCATCCTCACTTGATACTGGACGTAGAACAATCGGATGGCCGTAAGTACGTCCATCGCCTTGCACTCCAACGCTTCGAACATCGGCCAAAAGAACGACTGGACATTGCCAGATCGTGCGATCAAGCCCCGCTGCTTTGAGCTCAGCGCGTGCAATCACATCAGCTTTACGTAAGAGATCAAGGCGTTCTTGAGTCACTTCACCAATAATGCGAATGCCAAGTCCTGGGCCAGGAAAAGGTTGGCGCCAGATGATTTCTTCGGGCAAACCGAGTTCAAGGCCAACCTGGCGAACCTCATCTTTAAAGAGCGTACGAAGCGGCTCGACGAGTGAAAACTTTAAATCATCTGGCAATCCGCCCACATTGTGGTGCGACTTAATGTTGGCAGTTCCTGATCCCCCGCCTGATTCAACAACATCTGGATAGAGAGTTCCTTGTACTAAGAATTCGACATCACCACCTGCTGCGATATCGCGAGCAGCTTTTTCAAAAGAGCGAATAAATTCACGACCGATGATTTTTCGCTTCTCTTCTGGATCTGTAACGCCCTTGAGAGCACTTAAGAATTGATCCACTGCATCAACAACTACAAGTTGCACACCAGTAGAAACAACAAAGTCGCGTTGGACTTGCTCTGATTCACCACTGCGCAAAAGTCCGTGATCGACAAAGACGCAGGTGAGTTGTTCGCCCACAGCCTTGTGAATAATGGCTGCAGCCACAGCTGAATCAACGCCGCCTGAAAGGCCACAGATCACCCGCTTAGATCCAATAATTGTTCGTACTTTTGCAATTTCATCTGCTGCGATATTTGCAGTCGTCCATGTCGCAGGACATTTCGCGATATTAATAAGCCAATTCTTAAGTATTGCTTGACCATGTTCTGAGTGGAGAACTTCTGGGTGGAATTGAACACCGGCAAGCAAACCTGTTTCGTTTTCGAATGCGGCAATGCCTGTATCTGATGTTGAAGCGGTGACGGTAAATCCTGGCGGTGCTTGTGTCACGGCATCACCGTGTGACATCCACACTTTCTGCGATTCGGGTAGAGATGAAAAAGTCTTTGATGAATTGTGAGAAGTTAAATCAGTGCGGCCGTACTCAGATTTTCCAGTCTGGCTCACTACTCCGCCGAGACCTTGTGCCATCGCTTGAAATCCGTAACAAATTCCAAAGACAGGAATTCCTAAAGCAAGAATTTCAGTATCAAAGGTTGGAGCATTTTCGGCATAAACACTTGATGGTCCACCAGAGAGAATGATTGCTGCTGGGTTTTTCGCTACAACTTCTGCTGCAGTAATTGAGTGTGGAACAAGTTCTGAAAAAACACTTGCTTCACGAACGCGACGAGCAATGAGCTGTGCGTACTGTGCACCGAAATCGACGACTAGAACGCCACCGGAAGTGACGTTACTTGCCATGACTAATAAGCACCTCTACGCGCTGGAAAGACTTCACATCTGAGTATCCGCAAGTTGCCATTGAACGTCGCAGTGCGCCAAAGAGGTTCATAGAACCGTCGGCGCTATGTGATGGCCCGAGCAAAATCTCTTCAAGTGAACCAACAGTGCCAACATTAACGCGCTCTCCACGAGGAAGTTGCCCGTGATGTGCCTCTGATCCCCAGTGCCATCCAAGTCCAGGTGCCTGTGTTGCTTTTGCAAGAGGTGACCCCATCATGACGGCATCTGCTCCCATAGCAATTGCTTTTGCAATATCGCCAGAACGACCAACTGCGCCATCTGCAATAACGTGAACATAACGTCCACCAGATTCATCCAAGTATTCGCGACGTGCTGCAGCAACTTCAGCGACTGCAGATGCCATCGGAACTTCGATTCCCAAAACCTTGCGTGTGGTGTGTGCTGCTCCTCCGCCGAAACCAACCAATACACCGGCTGCACCTGCGCGCATGAGGTGAAGCGCACCTGTTGTTGTGGCGACTCCACCAACGATGACTGGGACATCGAGTTCGTAGATAAATTTCTTGAGGTTAAGTTCTTCGCGCTCTGAAGCAACGTGCTCTGCCGAAACAGTTGTTCCGCGAATGACGAAGATATCGACACCAGCTGCAATAACTGCCTTATGAAGTTCGGCGGTGCGCTGTGGTGAAAGTGATGCCGCAACAGTGACGCCGGCATCACGAATAGTTTGAATGCGCTCTTTGATTAGCTCTGGGCGAATTGGCGCGCTATAAATTTCTTGCATACGACGGGTGGCGTGCTTATCTGGCATTGATGCAATCTCGCCCAGCGGAATACGTGGATCGTCATAACGCGTCCACAAACCTTCGAGGTTAAGTACGCCAAGTCCACCAAGGCGACCGATTTCAATTGCAGTTTCTGGTGAGACAACTGAATCCATAGGCGCTGCCAACATTGGTAGATCAAATTTGTAGGCATCGATCTGCCACGTGGTTGAAACATCTTCTGGGTCGCGGGTGCGGCGACTTGGCACGATAGCGATATCGTCAAATGAGTAAGCCTGGCGAGCGCGTTTTCCTGGTGCGATTTCGATATCCATAGGTCGCTCTCCTTACTTAGCCTGTGTGTAGTTAGGTGCATCGGCTACATGAAGCACATCGTGTGGATGGCTCTCTTGTAACCCGGCAGCAGTAATTTGAATGAGGTGTCCATCGCGGCGAAGAGTTTCGACATCTGGGGCTCCGGCATATCCCATGCCGCTGCGTAATCCACCAACAAGTTGGTGAACAACTTCTGCGACAGATCCGCGGTAGGCGACCTTTCCTTCAATGCCTTCTGGAACTAGCTTGTCTTCACTTAATACATCATCTTGCATGTAGCGATCCTTGGAGTATGACTTCTGTTCACCGCGAGATTGCATTGCACCGAGTGAACCCATTCCGCGATATGCCTTGTATTTGCGGCCATCAATTTCAATAAGCTCACCTGGTGATTCATCACAACCAGCCAATAGCGAACCAAGCATGACAGAGTGTGCGCCAGCAACAATTGCTTTGACGATATCTCCAGAGTATTGCAATCCGCCATCTGCGATGAGTGGAATGCCAGCTTTGTTGCATGCTTTAGCAGCTTCCATGATCGCTGTTACTTGTGGAACACCAACGCCTGCAACAACACGAGTTGTACAAATCGATCCTGGACCAACGCCAACTTTTACTGCGTCAGCTCCCGCGTTAATCAGAGCCTGTGCCCCTGCACGTGTTGCGATATTGCCGCCGATAATTTCTGTAGTTGGAGAAAACTTCTTGATACGTTCGATCGCTTCTAATACTGCGCGGTGATGACCGTGGGCTGTATCAACAACTACAACATCAACTCCGGCTTCGATCAGCGCTTGTGCGCGTGCATAGCCATCATCGCCAACACCGACTGCAGCTCCTGCAAGGCCAACATTCTTAACAAGCTTGACGTGAGTAACTTGATCTTCGATTGAAAAATTGCGGTGAATGATTCCAATTCCGCCAGCTTTTGCCATAGCAATTCCCATGGCAGATTCAGTAACGGTATCCATCGCAGAAGAAGCCAGAGGTACTGCTAAAGAGATATTGCGAGTAAGCCAGGTCGATGTATTTACTTCACTGGGAACAACTTCGGAGGCATCTGGCAGCAGCAGGACATCGTCATAAGTCAGGCCAAGCATTGTGACCTTGTCGTGCTCGCTCATTGGCGCAGTCTATCGGTGGGCTTAGGCCCCAACTGCCATCGCAATCTCATCCACGGCAAGGGTGAGTGAGCCTACAAAGTGGGCATTTTGGCACTTATCGGGATTCCATCCGGGCCCACCAATGATTACGCGAGGTGCGGGGCGGACTGCAGGGATTCCAGTAACAAATTTTGGATCACCATTGACTGGCAACTGGGCCCATAAGAAAACAGCAGGAGGTGCAAAGCGCGTAACCATCGAAGAGATTGCCTCAACGGGCGTGCGAGCGCCAAGGAAGTGCGTCTCGATACCGCGCTCTGCCAATGCGGCAGCGAGTGCGTGCAGTGCAAGTGAGTGCAGTTCTTCGCCAACCGAAGCTAGCAAGACAGGGCGTGTATTTACTGGAGCAACAATTTCTGATGTTGATTCACGCAACACTCGCTTTAAAATTTCGGTGAGCATATGTTCGACTTCAACGCCCTTGCCAGATTTTTCCCACGCAGAACCAACCTGGATAAGCACGGGCACAAATACTTCTTGCCAGGCACTGATAATTCCGTTCTCTGAAATCTCGTTACGTAACATGGTTTCAACAAAGAGCGAATCAAGGGCTTCTGCCGCATTAAAAATTGCATCAATTGTTTCATCGCATTCACGACACAATGATGTGAGCTCTTCGATAACTACTTCGCCTTCGTGAGCCTTCGCCTGCTCTGCCGCTTCAGCTGGTGCAACCCCTGCGCTAATCAAACGGCGCATCACGGTGAGCTTTGCTAGATCAGATGGACAGTATTTGCGATGGGATCCAGCCTCATGGCTGGAAGGGCCGATCCCGTAACGCCTTGCCCAGGTTCGCAAAGTCGCTGGGGCGACTCCGATACGCCGAGCCACAGAGGCCACGCTTAAGAGCTCTTCTGGGGCTCTCTGGGGCTGCTCTGCTGGGCTCATGGGGTAATCGTGGCCCCTAGTGGCCCATCTCACCACTTGAAATCACGCTCAAATCGGGAATTTTTCACCACTGAACTAGGTTTGACTCGTTAGATACTTGAACAACCTATGAAACGGTTGTATTCTCTCCTTAATCAAGTACGAACAGGAGTAAAGAGATGGCTGAGATTTCACGCTTACCGATTCCCGTAATGGAAGAGTGGGAATGGCAGTACAAAGGCGCTTGTCGCGACCTTGATCCTGAGATGTTCTTCCATCCTGATGGAGAGCGCGGCCCACGCCGTCGCAATCGCGAGAATGCAGCAAAGGCTGTCTGCGCCACCTGTCCTGTCATCGCTGCCTGCCGTGCACACGCCCTAGCTGTGCAAGAGCCGTATGGAATTTGGGGAGGCCTTTCAGAAGATGATCGCGCCGTGATCCTCGAACGCCAGGGTGTTACACCACTAACAATTCCTGCAGCGATTGTTGCAGAGAGCACCGTTTCGCACGCAAGTTAATTTTTAAATCCTCCTCTAACGAGAAAACCCCCGCGAATTATTCGCGGGGGTTTTCTCGTTAACCGTTTTAATATCTAACTACTCGGAACTCCGCTCGACGATTAGCTGCCATTCCTGAAGCTGATTTGTTTGATGCAACATTGATTGCATCGGCAAAACCGTTGATGGTCACCTTCAAGGTTGGAACAAGAGTGAGAAGATAGTCACGCGATGCTTTTGCACGATTGGTAGACAAGACGTTGTTATCTACTCCTCCGCGAGAATCGGTGTGGCCTGAGATATCAACTTCCTTATATCCGTACTTTATTACATCTTTAGCGAATGCCTGGATGAGCGCTCTATCCTTTGCATCAATATTGTATTTGTTCGTATCAAAGTTAATAACGAGAGCCACATCAGGGATGATCTTTACTGGGGCTGGTGGATCAGTGACAGTGGCGCTCACTGGTGCGCTCACGGTCTGATCTCGACCAATTGAGTTAATCTCAAGCGCAGGCGACTTAGGAACCACAAAGGGAACTGCGCAAGAGGTAGCTGAGGTCTTGCACAGCAGATTGCCATCCTGCTTTACTTCATAACTAATTGCATTTGGAGAGCGCGCCCATGTAATGCGCGTTTTATCTTCGCTCACTGGCTTTGCGACAGGATTTACAGGAGGTAATGGAAGAACTGTGACATTTGCTGTGATTTGTGAAATTTCTTCAGCATCTTCGACAGTCACCTTTACGATGGTATTTCCACTAAAACCTCTCTTGGCGATAACTGTGATCTCTTCACCCTGAACTACAACCTCAGAAATTCCAGTACCAAGGAAGGTTATCTTCCCCACCTCTGCCGGTGGAGTTGGCTCTGGCTTTTGGGTTGGCTCTGGCTTTGGGGTTGGCTCTGGCTTTGGGGTTGGCTCTGGCTTTGGGGTTGGCTCTGGCTTTGGGGTTGGCTCTGGCTTTGGGGTTGGCTCTGGCTTTGGGGTTGGCGTTGGCGTTGCAGAAGGCGTTGGTGTTGGTGTTGGTTTTCCCGGATCAACAACTTGAATTGGAGCTGTAACTGGCTTAGTCGCAACTGTGGTCATTGATGCTATTCCAACTTTTTTAACAGGCTTACGAGTGGTAGTTGGGGTGTTCTCTTTCTTTTCAGGCTCTGGTGCTGGAGAAGAATTTTGATTCCAGAGTGCTGTGCATGTCAGGTTGCTTGACCCCATAGTAATTGGCGCTAACGCCGTGTAGGTAATACCACCACACGACCAACCTGCGAAGGTATAACCACTGCGACTAAAGCCTGTTGATGCCGCTGAAGTAAAACTTGCACCAGCAGTCTTTGGAGTTTCAGTCGGTGTGGTCCCGGTTCCAGAGCCAATGTTGTAGGTAACGGTATATGTAGTTGCTCCCGATGCTGCGGCCGCAGTTACAGTTCCTGCGATATAAGTAATCGTGTAATCATCAGATGAGTAACCAGAACAGGAGGATGCGTAAGAGCCTGCTGCAGAAGAAATTGTGTAGGTACTGCTGCAGTTTTGAGTACCCGTGAGATTTGCCGCTGATTCAGAGTAAGCAAAAGTGGCATAACTTGCAGTGATATTTGGAACTGAATCACCTTCAGTAATAGAGTGCGACGAAGCGGTTATGGTCAACGCTTTTTTGCTGATTGTGTAAGAAGTCGTCACGTAGGTAATCGTGTAATTGCTTGCAGATCCAGAACTCAAAATAAGTCCACTTGGTGACAAGGTATATGTACCAGCATGGGTTGGAACTGCAGTGGAGTTATAGACCGGTGCACCAGATGTGAATGTGAGAGTCACAGTCGAAATTACATCTGAACCAGCCAAAGTCGAGTTGGTATATCCCTGAGTTGCCGAAGCATCTCCATATGTTCTGGTTGCATTAGTTACCGTGGCTGTGATGGTGAGCGACTTTGCAGTCACCTCAAAAGAAGTATCCACCGACGTTGCTGGCGCATACGTTGCATCGCCAGCCTGCGAAGCACGGAGTTGACAAGTTCCAATACTCAAAAGTGTGACAGTTGCTCCTGAGACTGAGGAATTCGGAACCGTACAAATTGATGGCGTCAAGCTGGTTATTGTTACCAGTAAGGCTGCAGTGGGATTTACACTCGTAACCGCTGTTGCCGTTGCTGTTTCACCGAATGTCTTATTTGAGATGGCGGTCCACGTTAAAACTTGTGGGGTCTTATTTGTGATCGTATAGGTGCCTGTCTCATAAGTGATTGAATAGTTTGCAGCTGAGCCTGTACCAAATACGGCCGCTGATGGAGTGATGTCATAACTTCCATCTCCCGTTGGTGCTGACGCAGAGGGGCCAGGAAATGTGAGTGAGACTGATGTAACTGAATCGGGTGAAACTAAGCCAGAAATTGAGTATGTAAATGCTGGCTCCGTACCACCGGAAGCTTTTGTCTTGCTATCTGCTCTGATTACAAGTGTCTTAGCAGTAATCGTCAGAGTTTCGGCGTTGTAAGTTACAGAATAATTTGACGATAGTGCCAGTGTTCCTTGATTGATTGCATAGGTTCCTGCAGCCGAGCCAGGAGCGCGAGTGAGTGAACCTGTCGTACCTTCACCAGCTACCAATGATTCAGAGAGTGTGTAAGTGAGCACGGGATCAGATGTGCCATAAACCTTAGTCTTGGCCTCTGCCGAAATCGTGATCGGGCGTGCATTGATCGTAAATGTGCCATCAACAAAGGTAATGACATAGTTGCTTCCAAGTGAAAGGGTGCCTTGACTGATTTGGTAGGTTCCAACAGCACTTCCAGCCACACGCTCAATGGTTCCTGTATAGGTATCCGAAGCAGCAAGTGTTCCCGCGGTCTTTGTAAATGTGAGTGCAGGATCTGTTGCTCCAAAGTACTTACTCTTGTTATCTGCTTCTAAGGTGATTGCACGAGTATTAATTAAAATGTTTGAGTCACTTCTTCGGCAGGGTTGTAAAATTCACCTGCCGTCTTTTCTCCACCGGGCTGATTAGCAGCGAGAGAGCAAATACCCGCACTCACAATTACAACGTTTCCACTTCCGTCGATCGTACAGACTGAAGAGGTAAGTGAGCTTCTCGTTACCGTCATACCACTATCGGATGTTGGATTAATTGCCGGTGCAGCATCTCCCCACGTGATATCTGAGATAGCAGCGAATGTGATTACCTGGTTGTTATAAGTTGCAAATTTAAACTGCTTAGTGTCAGTAGCAGTTGTGATAGCTCCACCAGTTACTGCCACAATTCTTGCTCGATAATAAATTGTTCTTCCGCTCGAGATCATTCCACTCAAGCCGACATCACTCATTTTTAGAGAAAGCGCTGAAGGTGAGGAGCCAGAGTAGATTGAATATGGATTGTAAGAATCCTGCGCAGAGTTGTCATTAAAGGCAATTGATGGATCATCAGTCATGCGTATAGTGACGGTATCAAATCCGGTGTACCAAACTCGAAATTCCACGTACACATCAGTCAGGTTTGGATCAACCGTCGCGTTTAGCGTTGCATTCGTGAGAGAGACGGCCGTAGGCGCTTCAGTAACAACTGTTGGGGCTGCTTTTTGAGCAAGCGTTGTGAAGCTCAGAATTGCACCCTCATACCTGATACCACTAGCAATACCAACGATTCTGAAATAGTAGGTTGTTTCAGGAGTCAAGCCCGTGAGAGTACCTGCCTTTGCCGTTGCAGTATTTCCAGTGATGGACCCAAGTGAAACCGATGTTTTCGATGCCAAGGTAGACGATGTGCCCCATTCAAAATAACCGGCTGTCGTTGTGTCATTTGCATTAATCGAACCATTAATCGTTGCAGTTGAAGTATCAATACTTGATGCTGGTTTAGTTAGAGGATCCGGTAACAATTGCACCGTTTTTGTCTCAGATCCCGTAATTGTTCCACCTGAACCTATAGTGACATTTACTGCAGGTATTGATGCCGTTGTTGAAGAGACAATCCGTCGATCGCCAATAAAGCCAGTTGCACTATTTGAGTACAATCCTTGTACGGCTGGAATATAGATTTTGTATGTTAAGACAACGTTAGAGGATGAGCTAAAGGTAAATGGGCCAAAGAAATGTAGCGGTCGTGGATTCAGCGACGATTCAGAGGTCAAAGTTTCCGGATCTGAATACGAAACCGCGGTTGCGCCTCCAATAGAAATTTGAGTAGACCCGGTTTTATAAATTCCTCCTGCTGCTGGCACATCCACAATCTTGTCCGCCTTAAGAGCAGTTGAGCTCGTGGTACTCAACGTAATCTTGTACGGCACCTCGATATAGGAAGTTGGACCAATTGTTGCCGTTGGAAATCCCGCGTAGTTAGTACTCACTAATCCCTTAGCGATTGTCGCAGGAATTGTTGCACTCGAAGCGTTGATAGTTGCGGTTCCGTTGCCATCAATAACGCTATGTTTAATTTGTGTTCCACTAGATATTTGAGCAATAGGAACGATTGACGTTGAGGCAGCATCAATGATTCTGAATGTGTATGTATTTTCGTAATAGCGTTTGCCGACCAGATTATCGAGAGTAAAGACTTCTGATCCCGAATCTGGTGTCGTTGAAGACTTCACGAAGGTGCGCTCGTTATAAACGCGCATATCACCAGCGGTTAAATTAGATTTATCGCTGACTTTAAGCACAACAGATTCAAGACGAAACGCTCTGGTTGGAAATGTTGAGTAAGCAGCTGGGGTAAACCACAATATTCTTCCCACATCTGGGTTTCCTGCACCAATGGTTCCAGTAGCTCCAATAGATTTCACTTCAAAGGTTGTACCGATGGATGCAAGTGATCCTGTAACGGTAGTCGATGTCGGCTTATTTGCCGCAGCCTTGATTGTTTCGGCAACCTTGGCAAATCCAAAATTACAGGCATACTTATTCTGTGCTGTCGACGAACTTGGAAATTCATCGAAAATCTTGAAATCATGTGCCTGAACACTTCGAGTTGAACCTGTGGCTTTGACTAGAACATAAACAGTCTTTGTCTCGTTGTTCGCAATCTCCGGAATATCAATATACTTATCGAGCGGATTTGCGAGTGAAACTACGCCGCCAGTGAAATTATCAAAAGAAGCCCAGTAACCTTTGAGTGTTGAGCCAGTACGATTTGAAATTCGATATCCAATATAGGCAGCATCAACTCTTGGATTCATACCGGAATCGATATACATCACTGTGGGATGGCTTGGTTCAACAGTGATTGAATTTTGCGCAGCGCTACCAGCTGCACATGTCGCCAAGACCGCACTAGCGGGCGTGGTAGATGTGACAACTGAAATGCCCACGACCGTCGACAGTGTTAGAAGTACGGATACCCCTAGAGAAATAGATTTTTTCAATCGACTAGCAATCCAAGGCGAATTATTCATAGCCATCTTTCGGTGGTCGGGCCGTGAGCTTCTTGCGCTCTTTCTCAACTTAACGAGAGGTTAGGGTGAGGGTGGGGTGGTTTCGCTAAGCATACCCTGAGTCTAATCCTGGGTGAGCCAACTAGGGTGAGACTTAGATCAAATGCGAAGAACCCTCGCTCAAGATCTGAGCGAGGGTTCTTCGGTAAATCTCTTAGAACTAGTGGCTGTGGCCGCCAGGTCCATGTGAGTGGCCGTGGCCACCAGCCGCAGGTTCTTCATCCGCTGGGCGCTCATAAACAAGAGCTTCAGTGGTGATGAACATTGCAGCGATAGAGGCAGCGTTAGCAAGTGCTGAACGAGTCACCTTAACTGGATCGATGACGCCATCTTTTGCAAGATCGCCATAGACATCAGTTGCGGCGTTAAAGCCTTCGTTGACCTTAAGTGCGCGCACCTTTGCAACTACGACATAGCCTTCAAGGCCAGCGTTCTCTGCAATCCAACGAAGAGGCTCATCGCAGGCCTTGCGAACAAGACGAACGCCGACTGCCTTATCTCCGGTAAATCCGAGATCACCTTCGAGAGCATCTGCTGCATGCACAAGAGCTGCGCCGCCGCCGATAACGATGCCTTCTTCAACTGCCGCACGGGTGGCTGAGATCGCGTCCTCTAGGCGAAGCTTCTTCTCTTTAAGTTCAACTTCAGTGTGAGCACCAACCTTGATGACGCAGACGCCACCTGAAAGCTTTGCAACACGCTCTTGCAACTTCTCTTTATCCCAATCGGAATCAGATGTTGCAATCTCGTTGCGGATCTCAGTGACGCGGCCTGTAACTGCTGCCTTATCCCCGGCACCATCAACGATTGTTGTTGCATCCTTTGTGATCACAATGCGGCGAGCGCGTCCAAGATCTGTGAGGTTTACCTGATCAAGCTTCATACCGATCTCACTTGAGACGACCTGTCCGCCAGTCAAGATTGCAATATCTTGCAACATCGCTTTGCGACGATCGCCAAAGCCTGGAGCCTTCACTGCAGCTGAAGTAAATACTCCACGCATACGGTTAACAACGAGGGTAGAAAGTGCTTCTCCTTCAACATCTTCTGCGATGATCAAGAGTGGCTTTCCTGCCTGTGAAACCTTTTCCAAGATTGGAAGAAGTTCAGCGAGCGCTGAGATCTTATTTGCAGAGATCAAGATGTAGGCATCGTCTAGTACTGATTCCATACGGTCTTGGTCTGTGACAAAGTAAGGAGAGATGTAGCCCTTATCGAACTGCATTCCTTCAGTGAATTCGAGTTCAACGGAGGCAGTTGATGCTTCTTCAACTGTGATGACGCCATCTTTGCCGACCTTATCCATCGCCTCTGCGATGAGATCTCCGATGGTGCGATCCTTAGCTGAAATTGTTGCAACATCTGCAATCTGTGCGCGATCCTTTACCGGAATGGCAATCTCGTGAAGCTTCTTTGAGACAGCTTCAACGGCTGCTTCAATGCCAAGTTTGAGATCCATTGGCTGAGCACCAGCTGCAAGGTTACGAAGACCTTCCTTGACCATTGCTTGTGCCAATACGGTTGCAGTCGTTGTTCCGTCACCTGCAACATCGTTTGTCTTGGTTGCAACTTCCTTTACAAGCTGTGCGCCCATGTTCTCGGCTGGATCTGAAAGTTCAATTTCCTTTGCAATGGTGACGCCATCGTTTGTAATCACTGGTGCGCCAAATGATTTGGCAATCACTACGTTTCGACCCTTAGGACCCAGTGTTACTTTGACGGTGTCAGCGAGGATATTTACTCCGCGCTCCATCGCACGACGAGCATGCTCGTCGAAATCTAGAATTTTTCCCATCGTCTATCGCTCAATAACTGCGAGGACATCGCGAGCTGAAAGCACGAGGAACTCTTCGTTGTTGAACTTCATTTCAGTTCCGCCGTACTTGCTGTAGAGAACAACATCGCCAACCTTGACATCCATTGGAACGCGAACGCCATCATCAAAGCGGCCTGGGCCAACGGCTAGAACTACGCCTTCCTGTGGCTTCTCTTTGGCGGTATCTGGGATAACCAAACCTGATGCTGTAACTGTCTCAGCTTCGTTTGTCTTTACAACGATGCGATCTTCAAGTGGCTTAATGGCAATGGCCATGGTCTTACTCCTTTATAGCTCTTGGTTTATTGCTGTTGGCTGCTATTAGCAGTGTGGGGTCGAGAGTGCTAACGCTAAGACTAGGCAAGGGATGGAGCGCTCGCAAATCCAGCGGGCTGGGCTTACTGGGCTAGAGGCTGACAGTCTCCACATCCATTGAGGAAGTCGCGTCAAAGGCCAGCGGGCTTGCAGGACGGCCGGCAGCGATCATCAGAGCCCCCAGAGAGGCCACCATCGCCCCGTTATCGGTACACAGGGTTGGTTCTGGGATGGCCAGGGTGATCTTGGCGCGCTCGCAACGCTCTGTAGCTAGGTGGCGAAGGCGCGAGTTGGCAGCGACTCCCCCTGCGATCACAAGGCGATCGATTCCAGATTCTTGGCAGGCACGTACGGCTTTCCGTAGCAGAACATCGACGACAGCTTCTTGGAAGGATGCAGCAACATCTGCCTTTGCATACTGCGGTGTCGCTTCAAGGTATCTAGCAACTGCTGTCTTAAGTCCTGAGAATGAGAAATCGTAGGGACGAGTTCTCCAATCATCAGATGTTGTAAGTCCTCGCGGGAAATCAATTGCTGTTGGATTGCCATCACGTGCAGCGCGATCGATAGCAGGACCACCTGGAAAGCCCAAATCCATTATGCGTGCGATCTTGTCGAAGGCTTCACCTGCAGCATCATCCATCGTTGCACCGAGTTTGGTAATCGAATGTGTGATGTCATCGATTTTCAAAAGCGATGAATGTCCACCGCTGACTAAGAGCGCAATGGTTGGTTCGACTGCGTTGCTATGAGATAAGTAATCAACACTGATATGTGCCGCTAAATGATTGACCGCGTATATCGGACGTCCAAGTCCAAGTGCTAAACCAGCAGCAGATGATGTTCCAACTAGTAGCGCACCAATAAGTCCAGGGCCAGCAGTTACTGCAACAGCATCGATATCTCGTAGCGTTAGGCCGGCATCTTTAAGCGCTTGCGCAAGTGCGGGTTGAATTGCTTCAAGGTGGGCACGGCTTGCAATCTCTGGCACGACTCCACCGAAACGTGCATGCTCGTCAACGCTAGATGCAATCACATTTGCAAGAAGTGTGCGACCTGCAACGATTCCGATCGCTGTCTCATCGCACGATGTCTCTATACCAAGCACTAGTGGCCCTCTCATTCGAGCACCTTCGACATCACTAGAGCGTCAATGCCTGGACCGTAGTAATCGGGGCGCATCGAGAGCACTGTGAAACCCTCGGAGATGTAGAGAGCTTGTGCTGCCAGATTATTCTTTTCAACTTCTAAGAAAATAGTTGGCGATTTCTTTGAATATGCCCAATCAATAAGGGAGGTCACCATATGGCGAGCAATCCCGCGAAGTCGAAAGTCAGGGTCTACGGCGACCGTTAAGACATCAGTGTCAGCTCCCTCAGATGCGCACATCGCACCTGCCCAGCCAATGATCTTGTGGTTGCTATCGCAGGCAACGAGATAGTGGCGGGTAATTCCGTTGTTGGATATCTCTTCTTTAAACTGGCCAAGCGACCATGGATCATCTTTAAAGATTACTTTCTCCATTGCAGCAACAACCGGAATATCTAACGGGATCATCGTGCGATAAGTAATTGTCATATTCGATCCGCCGTTGCCACCGCATCTGGTCTACGTAAGTAGAACGGCTCCGTGTAATTCTGAACAACAGATAGCTCAATAAGACGAGTAATATCTGGATACAGATCGA
>Ga0222712_10001641_pt1 | contig 27137 bp, 38 predicted proteins | sample C33_657DmetaG_FD_165043 | JGI IMG/M metagenome (GOLD analysis project Ga0222712, IMG submission 165043) | Estuarine water microbial communities from San Francisco Bay, California, United States - C33_657D | ecosystem: Environmental > Aquatic > Marine > Unclassified | place: USA: California... | reverse complement strand
ACGGCGGCGTCCTCCGGCGACTACAGCAAGGCGGCGTCCTCCGGCGACTACAGCACGGCGGCGTCCTCCGGCGACTACAGCACGGCGGCGTCCTCCGGCTACTCCAGCACGGCGGCGTCCTCCGGCGAACATGCCGCATGTTCCGCGCTCGGGTACCGCGCAGCCGTCAAAGGCGATCTCGGCAATTTGCTCATGGCGTCCGAGTATGCCGAAAATTCCGACGGCAAAATCGCACCCGTAGGCGGCAAGGCGGATCTGGTCGACGGCAAGCGGCTCAAACCTCAATGCTGGTACATCGTCGAGGGCGGGGGATGGGTCGAAGTGGATTTCACGGACGGGGTGTTCTCTCGTGTCATCACCTCCAAAAAAGGCGTCAAGAAAGTCAAAACAGATGACGGAAAAGCTAGACCTCGTGGCAAGCTACACAGCCAAACAAGTTGTTGAACTCACGCAAGGCGCGTTCGGCGGTGAGAAGTTGCGGGCGCTAGCAAGTCAAAAATAAACCCAAATTAGATTGAATTAAGACAAAAAAGGAAACCCCAATCCAAAAATGATACCTCTCACCTTCATCGCAACACTCGGCCTCACGGCCTCACTCTACATTCTGTTCCAGCACGGCTGGGGCAACACGCTTATCAGCTTAGGAACCACGATTGCTACTTCCGGGATGCGCTTTAACGCCCGCGCGGAGCGCCGGCGGAAAGTAGTCGTCGCCGAGTGGATGGCTCGGTTAGAGGAGGCGGGGCAGCAATGATCATCGGACTCACAGGACTCGCCGGCAGCGGCAAAGACACCGTAGCGGCGCTCCTAGCCATGAAGGGCTTCACGCGCTACGCTTTCGCGGATGAACTGCGGGAGCAAGTGGTTAGATATCTCAACGCGCTGCGTCTTGACCCGGAGCAGAGATGGTTCCTTGCGGCGGCTTGGGGCGCGGAGGTGGTGACGGCGGTTATGGAAGGGCGGATCACCCCCGAAACGGTCTACGCCAAGCCCGTCCCTCCCCTGATGCGCCAACTACTTCAGCGCCATGGAACTGAGTTCCGGCGGACTCAGAACCCAAACTACTGGGTTAGTAAGCTCATGGCGCAACTTGACGAGAAACACCAGATGACGCTGCCCCACGTTGAGTTTGCCCGTGCGTCGGGATTGCTCGCGACGATCTCTGACGTCCGGTTTCCCAACGAGGCGGAAGCGATCCGCGAGCGTGGCGGGAAGATTTGGAGGGTAGTGCGCGGTGTGGCCACGGGATTCATTGGGGATTCTGGCCATATCTCCGAATCCGGCCAGTCCGAAATCGTGGCCGACGAAACGCTGGTCAACGATGGGACAGTTTACGATTTAGCTTTGAAAGTGAGGGCTTTGCTGTGAGCAAGAGGCATAAGTGCACATTCGTTGATTCATGCCGGTTTGGACTCCGACGCAGCGAAGACATTATCGAGCGTATTGAGTATGGGGGAGACGCCTATCTCCACACGCGAGGGTACATCATTCAGCACGCGGGGTGGTGTGTATTTCTGTATGGTATCGACGACATTCCACCGCGTGCGGGTTGGTTCCCTCGCTTAGCAGAAGCGCGCCGTTGGGGCAAGATGGAGCTGAAGGCAATGCACGCCACCCGGAAACGGATGAGGTAGCGGATGCCACGCCCCCGTGCCGTGAATGTGGACTGGCTCGCTCGGAAGTTGGCTGGCACTGAAGCCAGTCTAGGCGTTATTTTTCAGAGGTTACGTCAAGTTGAGGACAAGCGCCTGCTGAGAATTATCCAAGCCAGAAGTTCTTCCCCGAAGGCGTCATTTCGAGAGCTTGGGGAGGAGTTGGGGATTGGCAAAGAGCGGGTACGCCAACTAGAAGTTAAGGCTTTTCGCATACTTCGCCAACCGGAGCAGTTCACTCCGTGCGGGAAGCACTTACCTCCCTTCGGTTGAAAATCCCGCTGAAAAACAATTTCGCGTTTAGCGGTATCCTAGTCCTTGGCCTCCATCCTCGGAATCGACCCCGGCGCTCACGGCGCCCTAGTCTTCCTCCACGAAGATGACACCCTCGACGTCATCGACACCCCGACGCTCAAGATCCAAGTCAGCAAGAAGCTCCGCACCCGGATCGACTGCTACGCCCTGGCGCAAGCCCTATCCCTGCGCAAGCGCCCCGCCCTCGCCGTCATCGAAGCCCTCCACTCCAGACCTCAGCAGTCCGCGCAGTCTCAGTTCGCTCTGGGCCATGCCGTGGGCATCGTGGAGATGGCCGTCGCCGGCCTCGCCGTCCCCACGCATTTTGTTTCGCCGCAGGTGTGGCAAAAAGCGATGGGCGTCAGCTCGGATCTCAGCGGGAATACCAAAGGGTCCAGTCGTGCGCGGGCCGCGGCGCTGTTCCCGAACCAGGCGGGGCTGTTCTCCAGGGTCAAGGACGATGGGCGGGCCGACGCCGCGCTCATGGCGCTCTACGGCCGAGAGTTCGCGTAGAGAGAATTGCGGGTCGACGAGCGGGTGTGCCGCTTAAACAAGCGTGGTCAGCGTTGGATAGAACCTACGGGATAGCATACCTAATATCCGAGGATACTATCCGGGCGCGGCTCCACCTCTACCACTGAAAATAAAGTTTCAAAAGCTATTGACACCAAATCAAAGCTTCTGTTAATCTTCAACAGTGAGCAACACAGACCTAATCCTAAGTTTCAAAAAGAATCCGTTCAAGGTACTCCGCGGCGAGACGTTTGAAGCGGCATTCACCAACGAGGCTTGCGCGGCGATGCACGCGATCTACCTCCAGAACACGGTCCTGCCTTCAGCCGTGTTTTCTGTGATCCGTCCCGATGGAGAGTCCATCGCTGCTCGGCGGTACCAGATGAGTCCAAACAAAAACAGGATTGAGGGGGTGGCGGCGTGAGCCAAGTCCAAATCAGAACGCTTTGCCCCGAGTGGCTGAAGGTCAAGGCCAAGGATTCCAGCGTGGCCGCGGCTACTGCGCACCACGGCAACTGCCCTCAGAGTTGTGGTTGGGGGGTGAATGAGTGCTGGGTGTACAGGTTTGTGGATCTCGCGGAACTGCGGGATCTTTTGGACGGGCCCACACCAGCGGAGCAGGAACAGCAAGTATTGGAAGAAATTCGCATTTCCGATGACGAGTTACTAGGTCGCCTCTCGCCCCGTAAACGCGGCCGCAAGCTCAAGACCCCGGCGCAGTCCAGCATCCCGATCACCCCGCAGGAACTTCAGGACTACCCGGGGGTTGACCCGCTGGACGACGACAATTTGGATGACCTCCTATGATGCCCAGAGGCCCAGAACGGTTGTGCTTGATCTGCCGGCAGCCGATGGAGCGTCCCACACAAAACCAAAAGGCTCACACGATGGGCCCCTGCGCGAACGCGATGGCTAGGCTGGAAGCAGATCGAGCGATTGAACGACGGAGACAGAGGAACAAGCGGTAGGTGCCAACCCTCGACCCGCACCAAGTTGGAGACGTTGACTACCTGATCCGAAACCCGAAGAGTTTCCTCGGGAATAAACCAGGAGTGGGAAAGACAGCTCCGAGCATTGTGGCGGCATCAGCGATGGCGGTGAAGCTGTACGTGGGATGTCCAGCAGTTGGCAGAACGCATTGGAAGCGGCAAGTGAGAGAGTGGTGGCCGGAATTGGAGGAGAAGGATTTGATGGTTGAGTCGCACAATATGCTGGCAGTGAGCGAGAAGGCAAGGGCGGCGGCTCGTGCGTTCGGCGCTGACACGGTCATCATCGACGAGGCGCACAGGCTTCGAGGCATTTCCATCAACCCGCACCGGAATCAGTACAACGCGATCCCCTCGAAGACCTCGCAGGCGTATTATGGCCCGAAGACTGACGGCGTCGGCGGCCTGATCGAGCGCGCCGAACGGGTATGGCCACTGTCGGGAACACCGAAACCTAATCATAGTGGAGAAATGTGGGCACACCTCCATGCTCTGAGGCCCGACCTCATCACGGTCCACCGCAAGCCACTCACCTACACCGCGTTCATTGAGCGCTACACCGATTTTTCCTGGACGGAATATGGTCCCAGGTTTTGGAGGAATAAGCCCGAAACACTGCCCGAGTTAAAGGCTATTCTTCAACAATTTATCCGCCGCGTGGAAGGAACGACGACGTTGCCGCCCCTGAACTGGGAAGCCGTCATTGTCGATCCCGTCGCGGCCAAAGAAACTCTCAAGGCGCTGGAAGACTTGGAGAAGTCCCCTTCGGTGGTCAAGCTCAAGATGTCTCTCAGTGAATTGGAAGCCGCCGGTTGCGCGCCTGAGTCCGTGAACTGGAGTTCCTCCGACTCCGCCCTCGCTGAACTCAGGCGCGTCATTGGCGAAATCAAAGCCCCGACGATCGCCGGCATTATCGCGGACGAACTCCGCGACCAGGCATATCCGAAAATCGTTTTGTTTGCGCATCACCACTCCGTAATTGATGCGCTTTACACGGAGCTATTGGAGTATAATCCGGTCGTTTTAACAGGGAAAACGTCCCCAAAGAAACGGCAGGAAGCAATCGACGGGTTCCAGGAAGACCCCTTGATCCGCGTTTTCATTGGGCAAATGGACGCCTGCGGAGAGCTGATTACGCTCACCGCGGCGGATCAGGTTGCGTTTGTCGAGGACTCCTGGGTTCCCGATGTAATTCTGCAATGTGCAAAGCGGCTTCACCGCCGGGGCCAAAGCCGGCCCGTCTTTGCGCGAATGTTTAGTCTTGCGAACTCAATTGACGAGGGCACGATCCGCGTCCGGGTACGCAAGGCCAAGATGGATTCGGAATTGTTAGTTTGAAAATCACACGAAAGAGAAATATGGACATCCACCTGCACGTACATTTTTCGCCAGCGATTGAATCGCTCGCCACGGTCCTCTCGGACCAGCTCCAGAAGGAATTGGAGAAAGGAACTGCCTCGGCGGCGGTGGAAGCACCTCCGGCGGCCAAGCTGAAGAGGACCCCTCCGGCCCCCGCTCCGATGGAAGCGCCCACAGCGGCAGAAGTCGTAGCTTCGGTCCAGCAGACCGCTGCCGTGGCTGCCGTCGTTCCGGCTCCCCCCACTGCCGCGGGACACACCCGCGAAAGCATCAAGGCTGCGATCCAAGCAGCCAAGTTGCCCAAGCCGAAGATTGCCGAACTATTGGCTAGCGTCGGCGCCGAGAGCCTGACGAAAATGCCGGATGACAAGCTCCAGCAATTCGGTGATGCGGTTCAGAGCGCAATCGGTGCTCTCGACGCCGCTCCGGCGCCCGCGGCGGCAGCCGCCCCCGAAGTGTCAAAGGGCTTCACTCGCGAGTCCATCATGCCACTCTACGTCGACGCCATGGCGAAGGACCGTCCGGGCCTCATCAAGCTGCTGGGCGAGTTCAACGCCATCAAATTGTCCACATTGGATGACTCCAAAATCCCCGCTTTTGGCGCGGCTTTGCAGAAATTCCTCACTCCGGTGGCCGCTTAAATGTCCGCTTCCGTTCCCCACAGCACCCGCGCCCACGTTGAACTCTCCCCCTCGGGGGCTGATCGGTGGCTCAACTGTCCGGGAAGCGTTGCGCTCTCCCGGGGGATCAAGGACAACGGCAATTGGTACGCCGACGAGGGGACCGCGGCGCACGAACTGAGTGAGAAGTGTCTGCGCTCGGGGAGCAACCCGCACGATTTCCTTGGTCAAGTCATCAGGATCAAGGACAAAGAGTTCGTGGTCGATAATGACATGGCGGAGAACGTCAGCGTCTACGTCAACCACGTCCGGGCGCTCCAGCAGCGTTCCGGGCGGGGCGGGCTGATTGAAGCCCGATTCGACCTGGGCAAGCGTGGGCTCAATCCACCGGCGCCGATGCGGGGGACCTCGGATTTCACCCTCCATGATCCAAAACTTCGACGTCTGGACGTCGTGGACTTGAAGTATGGAGCCGGGAAGCTGGTTGAAGTCACGAACAACCCACAGTTGCGCTACTACGCTTTGGGCGCGGTTGACGAACTCGGGTTGTACAACGAAGTCGACGAGGTTCACGTTACAATCGTGCAGCCTCGCGCGGAGCACCCCGACGGCCCCGTCAGGACGGAAGTACTCCATCCGGCGGACCTGATCGACTTCTCGATTGATCTCTTGACCGGGGCGGCCCTCGCGCTTCAGCCCAACGCCCCGCTAAAAACGGGATCTCACTGTACGTTCTGCAAGGCCGCGGCGCGGTGCCCGCAGAAACAGGCCGACGCGCTGGCGGTGCTCGAAACGGAGTTCGTCCTGGAGGATGCCACCCCAATTGAACTGCCGGACCCCCGGCTGCTCCCGGTCGAGCGTCTGGCTTCGTACCTCGACAAATTCGACCAGCTCGACGCCTGGATGAAGAACTGCTGGCAGGTGGTGTTCGAGATGGCTCAATCCGGGGTCCACATCCCCGGGAAGAAGCTGGTCGCGAAGAAGGCGAACCGCAAATGGGCTGTCAGCGACGAGGATGTCCTGAAGCTGGCCCGGAAGTGGAAGTTCGGGAAGAAGGAAATCTACGACTCGAAACTCCGTTCGCCGGCGCAACTGGAGAAGGTGTTCGGTAAGGAACACCCCATCCCCTCGAACTTTGTGAAGAAAGAATCTAGCGGTGTCACCCTTGTCAGCATCGACGACAAGCGGCCCGCTGTGACGTTGTTGTCCGCCGGGGAGGAGTTCTCAGCCGAGGACGCTCCGACGGACGATTTGTTGTAAGAGACAGTAAGAAAACGAAAGAGAAATATGAGCATATTGTTTACACCAGTTGCGAGACTTGGCTTTCCTGCGTTGTTCACGCCGAAGGCCGCCCCGGGCAGCGCGACGTTGAAGTACAGCGCCGTTCTGTGCTTCCTGCCGGATGACAAAGGCATGTTGCAGGTCATCGACGAAGCGACCAAAAAGGTCGTTCTGAAGCCGATGGCAGAAGCGCTGAAGCCGTTGACCGATGCCTGCAAAGAGGCGGCGATCAAGAAGTTCGGGGAGAAATACCTCGAATGCTACAAGCAGGACGAACTGTTCAAGATGGACCATAAGGGCTTTCCCAAGGGTTCGATCTGCTTGAGCGTCGGGGCTTACGCTACCAACAAGGCGGGCGAAAAGCTGCCACCTCCGGGAATCGTCGACCGCTACCGTGATCCGAAAACGGGTAAGGCGCGGGTCATCACCGACCCACTTGAAATGTATCCTGGTTGCCAGGTCATCGCGTCGGTGAACCCCTATGCTTACGACAACGTGCGCAAGGGTGTTTCGGTGGGACTCAACAACATGCAGCGCTGGGGCGACGGCACGCGCTTTGATGGCCGCCAAGCCGCTGCGGATGAATTCGATGGTCAGGAGCCGGAAGCGGCCGACGGCGTGGATGATTTGCTGTAAAAAGGTTGGGCCTGCGAAGAATTTGCGACCAGGCGTTATTCGCGAGGCTAATTACCTCGCGCCGAGACCCGAAGCGATGGCGATGACCTCAAAGTCGGTGCACACGGGGATGACGACGTAAGCATCTTGATACCCGACTCCAATTTCAGAAGCAGAAAGGAACTAAAATGAACGAGGCTATCGGTGGCGGAATTGACCACGATCTAAGAGACGCGGAGTTGCAAATGTTGAAGCAGGATGCCAACGCTTACAACGCGCAGGGATTGGGCAGGTTGGGGGACGCGGGCTATACTTGCGGCGCGGGAATCCGCACGACCGCCCCTCCCCCGCCCTCCCAGACGGCAACGCAGTCCGTTCTGGAAATTCTCCAGCACTTGCGCCGGACGGAGAGCAATTTGGATCGCCTTCGGGAGAGGTTGTACGGTCCAGTCCCAACGGCGGTCAATGAAGCGCTTGGAAAAGTCGCAGGGGAGCCGCCATTCACCATGCTGCTCGACTCTGCGAACCGGTTGGCGTTGCAAAATGCAAACGCTTCGGAAGAACTCGGCGGTCAGATTTAAGAGAACCCGAAAGGGCCAGCAGGTGATGTACATGGGAAAGCCCCATCCGGTAAACCTCTCTCCGCCGGATGGGGACTTTTTTGACAAAAAGGATCTGAAGAAACTTGCTCCCCGCAAACATAGATTTTGAAACCAGATCGACGATCGACCTCAAAGCTACGGGAGTTTATCCCTACGCCGCGCACCCGACGACCGACGTTTGGGTCCTGGCGGTGGCCTACGGTGACGAAGAGCCGGAAATCTGGTGCCCTCAAGCGCCTGAACTCTTCCCCGGGCACAATCTGGTCGCAGATCGGCTTGCTTGCCACATCGTGGACGGCGGGGAACTTCATGCTTGGAACGCTTCGTTTGAACGGCAAATCTGGAACGGGATCATGGCTCCGCGGTACAAGTTCCCTAGGCCAGAGATGGATCAGTTCTTTTGCAGCATGGTCGACGCGGCGGCCTATGGCCTTCCGCTGGCGCTTGAGAACGCTTCTGACGTGCTGAAGACTGAGTTTCAGAAGGACATGGAAGGCAATCGTCTGATGAAACAGATGATGAAGCCCAAGAGCCACGCAGATGGACTTCTGGAGTGGGAAGACCCTTACGCCTACGCTCTGGGCGCCGATGCGCACAAGGCGAAGTACGGCACCCGCACAATAAAAAAGGGGGTCAAGTACCCCTTCGAGGAGACGAAGATCTTCCGCCTCGCGCAGTACTGCATTCTCGACGTGAAGACGGAGCGCGCGGTCAGCAAACTGATCCAGCCGCTCAAACCTTCTGAGCGGGAACTGTATTTGCTCGACCAAAAAATCAATGACCGCGGCGTGTTCTTGGACGCGCCTCTCGCGAAGGCGGCGATCAAGGTGGCTGAGATCGCGATGGCCAAGGCGAACGCGGACATGGCGGCGGCCACCGATGGGAAGGTCCAGGCCGTGACGCAGGTGATCGAGTTGACCAAGTGGGTCCAGGAGCAGGGTGTACCTTGCACGTCCGTTGCCAAGGATGCGCTGACGCAAATGCTTGAGATCCCCACTGTCGCGCACGAGTTTGTGTATATCTTGGGGTCCCAGCCGGAACCCAAAGATTTTGAAGATTTTCGATGTGCGAAGTGTGGTCTTCCGAAAAGGGACTTGGCGCACAGCGGGGGCGCGCCGCAGATTTCCGCCGCAGTCCGGCGTGTGCTGGAGATCCGCCAGGAGTCTGGGAAATCGTCGGTTGCCAAGATCGAGAAGATGTTGGACTACGCTTCGCTTGACGGGTTCATGCGGGGGATGCTCGCCTTCCTCGGGGCGGGTACCGGGCGCTGGGCCGGCAGGGGTCCGCAACCGCAGAACTTCCCCCGCGGCGTCGTGCCCGGTGTGGAATACCTGCTGGCTTGGATTCTAAGCTGTGACATTGAAGCGCTGAACCTAGTCGCGTCTGTCATGGATATCCTGTCATCGGCTTTGCGTTCTTTCATGCGAGCCAAGCCCGGGCACCAGCTTCACGTGGCGGACTTCGCGCAGATTGAAGCTCGTGTGCTGGCTTGGCTCGCAGGGCAGGATGATCTGGTGCGTATCTTCCGTTCGGGCAAGGACGTGTACAAGGTCCTCGCGGCGAAGATTTACAAGGTGTCAGAGGCCGAAGTAACGAAGATTCAGCGGTTCGTCGGCAAGTCCGCGACCCTTGGCCTCGGCTATCAGATGGGCGCTGGGAAGTTCGTCGCCGCTTGCAAAATGCTCTCGGGCGTCGACATCTCCGAAGAATTCTCGAAAGAGGTAGTGACCACATATCGTCAGGCGAACTCCAAGATCGTCGAACTGTGGAAGAACCTCAATGCTCACGCGCTCGCCGCGGTTGAGATGCGGCAGCCGCCCGAGTCCAGCATCCCCGTCCGCTACTATCGCGAAGGCGAGTGGTTGTTCTGCGAACTCCCCTCTGGCCGCACGCTGAAGTACGCCCGTCCCAGGATCGTGCCGCGTGAGATGCCCTGGACTGACGACGAAGGAAATCCGGTGGTCCGCGACTGCATCCAGGTCCAGGGCTTCAATGGAATGACGCGAAAGTGGGAGCGTCAGTACCTCTACGGCGGCCTGCTCGCGGAGAACATCACACAGGCCGTGGCCAGGGATCTGATGGCTGAAGCAATGGTCCGAGTCGAGAATGCAGGTTTTTCGGTGGTTTTGACAGTGCATGACGAAGTCGTCTCCGAGGCTCCTGATACAATTGGCAGCGTGGAAGAATTCGAGAAACTGATGTGCGAGATCCCGGCTTGGGCCACAGGCTGCCCGGTCGCTGCGGAAGCCTGGACGGGGTTGAGGTATAAAAAGTGAGCGGGCATTCAGTGCTTGCAGTGTGGACCGAGTGGCCCAACGGGATTTACCATCAGCCTGAGGCAGATACCGAAGCCGGCGCTTTGGATCTGTCCTGGCTGGTGCCGGTTCTGCGAAATGGCAAAGGTGTCAACGTGAGCTTTACGATGCGAGAGAATTGCGTGCCTTGCGATAGACTGCCAGCGTTGAGAGGCGGGGAATGAGTCGCAAGGTCAAGCTGGCTGAAGAAATCGAGCGGTGCCGCAAAGAGCAAAAGCGCTGCGCTCAGTACATCCAAACTCACGAGGATTCGCCGGAACGGCGGGGCGCGGAGTTGGGTATGGCTGACTTTTTTGCTGAAGAGTTGATCCTTTTGGCGGATGAGGTTCAATGAAAGCCACCGACCTCTACGCCTTAGGCTTCGGGAAAGATTTAATTTCCGTCATACCCCCAGACGCAGCTCTCGCCCCGAATTCCACCATTGACCCCGACAGCCGCGGCAAAGCCCCCGGGCTGCTTTACCCTTCAGGCTGGGGCGGGTACAATTGGCGCAACTCCACCTGTTCCGTCGAAGACGCGATGCGTATGGACGAGTCTGGAGCGAACGTCGGCCTCGCCGCCGCCAATTTCTGCGCGATCGACGTAGACGTGCTTGACCCGTCGCTGTCCAAAGCCATCTGCGACGTCATCGAAGACCTGATCGTTACCGGGCCGATCCGTGTGGGCCTTGCGCCTAAGCGCCTTTATGTGTTCCGCACCGAAGAGCCATTCACCCGTATGCAGCTCGTGATGGACTATCAGGGTCGGCAACTGGTCGAGGTTCTGGGCGCCGGTCAGCAATATGTCGTCGCCGGCAGGCATGCAAAAACGAAGAAGCCCTACACCTGGCCCGTTCCGCTCTGCCCCGCGGCCGAGCTGCCGCTGCTGTCGAAGGAAACAGCGAACGCAATTCTCGGTGCGATCCAAACTCTCGTTTGCGATTTTTTAGACATCCCTTTTTCTCGCGCCGGGACGGGCGACCCCCGCTCCGCCGCGGTTCAAGGTGAATTGTTGTGTTCTGACATTGCTGAACTTGCCTCCGCTGTACTGTTGACCCCCAACACCGCGGAACTGTTTCCAACTCGTGCAGATTATATTCGCATGGGGTACGCGATCAAAGCGGCCACTGCCGAGCACCCTGCCGAGGGGTTTGAAATCTTCTCCGAATGGGCGCTGCGGTACGAAGGGAACACCCCGGAGCAGATCGAGACGGATTGGAATTCTTTCGAGGGACCCTACGAGATCGGTGCCGAATTCGTGTTCGAGACAGCGCGGCAATTCGGCTACAACACGGCTATTTCGGATTTTGAATCGACGGCGGAAGACCTCCCACCGCCTGCACCCCCTCAAAAAGCCGAGATCACTAAGGCGCTCTCCCCCTATTCCGACATGTGGTTGGCGGATAAGCTGGTCGATGAGTTCGGAGAGGTAATCGTGTTCCAGCCGGAGCGGGGGAAATTCCTGGCCTACGAGTCCGGTATTTGGAACGAGGACCTCCGGGGAACCGTTCCGGGTCAAGCGAAAGAGATTTGCTTGAAAAGTTCCCATGAGGTCCTCTTCCACGGGGCGACCGACAGGGAGAAGAAAGAGGCCGTTGCCCTCTCCAAGAGCCTTGCATCGGCCCGCCAGCACTCTTCCATCCTGAACCTCGCCCGCCAGGATTCCCGCGTCATCGTTTTGCAGGAGAAGTTTGACGTCGACCACATGCTGCTGGGCACCCCGAACGGGATCGTCGACCTTGACACCGGGAAAGTGTTCCCAAGCCGGCCGGATCTCTACATCTCCCGGTCGACCCCCGTTGCACCGGGCCCCCCGTCGAAATTGTGGAACGACTTCCTGGAGGAAGCCACTGAAGGGGACATCGAGTACCGGGAGTATCTCCAGAGGGTTGCCGGGTATTGCTTGACGGGGTCCACGATCTCAGAAATCCTGTTCTTCATTTGGGGAGAAGGCGGCCGGGGCAAATCGACTTTTGTGGACACGATCAGTTTGGTCTTGGGGAACTACGCCAAGACCTCCCAGATGTCCACTTTCACGGCCAAGAAGGTGGAGAAACATACCACGGAGCTCGCTATGCTAGCTGGCGCGCGCCTGGTGACGGCGCAGGAGGTAAATGAGGGTTCCTATTGGGACGAAGCCCGGATCAAGGCCCTTACGGGCGGGGATTCGGTCACAGCGCGGTTTCTGAACCAGGACAACTTCACCTACAAGCCGACGTTCAAGCTGATGTTCTCGGGGAACGCCCGTCCGAAGATTGCCAGCGTCGATTCCGCCCTCCGCCGGCGCATCCACCTCCTGCCATTCAACGCGATCCCAAGGACGATCAATACCAGATTGAAGGAACAGCTCAAGAACGAAGCGCTCCCGGCCGTCCTGTCCTGGATGATCGAAGGGGCGCTGAAGTGGAAGGAAATCGGCTTTGGCGCCGGGACCATCCCTAAAAAGGTGCTGGAGTCTACGGCTGCGTACTTGCGAGGGGAAGACCCGCAAGGTCGCTGGATAGATGCCTGCTGTGACGAGGAAGGCGAGTCCCGAGTCCAGGACTTGCATGGGTCGTGGGTCGATTGGTGCGAGAAGCACGGGGAGACTCCCTGGATCTTGCGGAAATTCGTGGGCAGCTTGATTAACCGCGGCAAGGGCGAAGGGAAGGACCTCGACGGCTCCATGACTCTGATCGGGCTACGGCTGAAGCAGAAACCGACGAAGCCGGGGGAAGAGTTTGTGGCTGAGGAAGCGGTGGTGGTGCAATGACCGATCTGAACGAACGCGAATTATAGATTTTTTCCTCCTGAAACTTGAAAAAGAAAGAAGAGAACTCAAAGGTTTATGCCGAGCTACAGGATCGCGCTAGCAGACAAAGGATTGCAGACGGACGGAGATGGGAACGAATTCACCAAACCCATCTCTTACTTTGCGGGCAACCTCCGCAGCGCTCGAAGCGATGCGAAGAATGAAGTGAAGTCCAAAGGCTGCCGCGTGGAGATCCACGTCACCACCGAGCGGCTGCTCGAAGCATACGAACGCTGTGAGCAGTGCGAAGGCTCGGGGAAGACGTGCCACGTTTGCAGTTTGTCGAAGGGCCGCTGTACTTGCGCGACCTTCGACCCGGTGGTCTGTTTGGCTTGCTGCGGCGAGGGCTTGACAACCATCGCTGGATAGCGTTTAATCTTAACAAGAGACAGAGGATACACAAATTGGCACAGACCAAGAAGAAAAGATCGCCGGCGGCGCTGAAGGTGATGCTGTGGAAAGCGGACAACTTCGGAATCGCTTCCCGCATCGCCCGGGAAATGGACCCCCCGGTGTCCCCCCAGTTCGTTTGCCAGATCCTATCCGGCGAGCGGGCTGGAAACAAGCCCGTAGGGGCCAGCGTCCTGGCAGCTCTCCGCGCCGCGGGGGCCCCTATTCCGAAGGTGGCGAAGGGAGCATCTCCGCGATCTTCGCCGGGTCCGTCGTCGCCGGACCCATGTTCCGTAGGCACTCCAACAGGTGAGCCGGGAAATCCGTGAATGGGTTCGCTTCGTCGAGGTCGATCAATAGCATGTAGTCGTACTCGCCGCCGCGCGCCGGGACTACGCAGGCTTGTAGCGAAGGCCTGGTCTTTGATCGGTAGGACGCCTGAACCTTCCAGCCGTGCTTGTTGTGGTTTTGACCGCTGTCGATGGTCCACTGGTCGCGGTGATCGCCGATGTGGCGCATCAGCAGCCCGTTTCGGTCGAAGGCCACAACGCGGGATCGGTCAGTATTGTGGATCGGCTCATCGCAGAACATTAGCTCTTGCTGGATGCAGTGAAGCTCACAGAATCGGGTGATGTTGGCGCGGGTCTGGGCTGTGACTGCTGGCGTCACCGTTTGCCCCCGTCGTAGGCTACCGCGTGCCCGTCCGCTATCATCTGCGCGTTCACGTCCACCCCCGCTACGATAAACCGCCCGAGGTAGCGCCCGTATTTGTCTTTGGAGGATTGGACCTCAACATCCCAAGTGGGGCGCTCTAGTAGTTTTTCCAGATGCGCTTTTGCGGCCAGTCCTGCCGCTTGTGTTGCGCCCACCACCTCCGGCGTGTTGATGCCGGACAACCGAAAATTGATCTTCATGGAAATGCTGAACCCAAGGTCCACGATGGCTACTACCGTGTCTCCGTCAATCACGCGGTCTATGGATAGCACCCTGTAATGGTAGGTCATCGAGGAGCCCGTAATCCATGCCGCTCTGCTGTGTGGTTTGTGCTGCTGGCCCCGAACAGCCGCAGCGCCTTGAAGTGGATCGTCTCCCGAATGCCAGGCATTCCGTCCTCCAGGCAGGCGGCGGCGTAAATCTCGTCGGCGTGCTGACGGTTGGAATCGTCGATCACGCCCAGCCGGACGAGTTGGTACAGCGCATCGTGGCGAAGGCTCCCGCGCATCGCATCAGGAGTATCCACAGTTGGCCCACTAGGACCGTCCCAGCAGTAACCAGAGCGGATCTGGATTAACCCGCTCGGGTCGATTTCCACATAGGAATTCCCCCCGATGCAGCCGTGGATGCCGCACTTGAAGGAGTAGGGGCTGGTGGTTTGGTACTTCACTTTAGAGATGTACGTGATGTAGTCGGTAAAGTTGGTGCGCTTCCCAAAAAGCCATCTCATGCTCATGTTGTAAGCCTCCGCTTGATTGCGTCCCCGGCGATGCCCAGAGCCAGCGCCGCAATGCCCCCGCCGATCCACTCCACGACGGTCAGCGCGTCCTCGATGCGCTGTAGGCGGTTGTCCAGCAGCGTGACCACTCCAGCTACGTCCTGCGCGTCCCGGATCTCGTACTCCAGCGCCACGATGCGGTCGTGGTCCGAGGACGGCTGCGCCTTCGCCACGAAGGCCACGGCCGCTAGAAGGAACACCAGCAGCAACCACATGCGCCAGTCACGCATCGGAAGGCTCCTGTGGGAATCCTACAGGCCCTTTGCAGATCATGGACATCTCGTAGGTTTTCCCGGCGTACTGTACTTCGATCCGAGCGTTGCCGTCGCGCACCACAAACCACGCCTTGTCTCCGAAGTGAAGATCGGTCAGGGGGACTAGAGTGTTCACGGTTTCGGCTCCGCTGGGGGAACCAAGGTGTACGATTGCTCAGGTGGTGATGCTGTCGCGTTCATCGAACGCGCCATAACGCCCAAACTGAATACGATGATGTCCCGGCCTTCGGGAATCCCGATCTTGATGAAGGTCGCCCCTACCATCAGCAGCAAGACGCAGATGATGACGTGACCGCCGCGCGTATTGAATGCGTCAAACATAAACTCTGGGTTCTCCTTTAGGTAGACTTTCATCAGCTCAGCAACCTACTGGCGATCATCGTCGCCACGCTTCCCACTCCCGCGCCGACGAAGCCGGTAATCACCGCATTTCGGAACGCCGTATTTTCCACGTTCTGGACCTTCGTACCGAGTCGCGTGATTTCCACACGGAAGGCGGAGATATCGTTCTGCATGGCGATCTGCCGCTCATCCATGCGCGCGATTGTCACCGTCTGCTCGTTCAGCAGCTTCAAGATCGCCTGTATGTCCTGCTGTTCCATTTGCATCTAGCTCCGCTCTGCTCCCCTACGTGGTTTGAACTGCTGGGTAGTACGGTACTTCCTTGCCGTTCTTGTAGCACCACTGGGAGATGCGCGCGCCCATCTTCTCGCGCGTGTCAATGTGCGCGAAGTTACGCTCATCGTCGCGCCCATAGCCGCCAATGCCCGGCCCCTGCCGCGCCAGATCTTCCCACTCGCGCGGCGCAACCGTCACCCACGCCAGTTTCCCCTTGCCGCCGCTATCCTTGGCGATCTGTAGGTTCAGGTCTAGTGCCGTTCCCTGCATGTGTTGGGAGTTCTGCGCGCCGCCGATAGCCTTGTTATGATCTTCGCAGCGGTAGCCGCTCTGAACGCCCATTCGGACGCGGCCCATCCCGTAGCGCGCCTCGGCCTTGGCCCGGATGGCTTCCGCCACGTCCAGCACAGCCTGTTTGACGCCGTTAACGCCACAGCATGGGCAGGGGAGCATGTGGTCAGTTTGGAAATGGGGGGAGGTTGCCATTATTCCTGTGGCCCTTGGTATCTGTCGTCTTCATCGTCGGCAATTGAGAGCAAGGCGCACATGCAGAACCCCAGAATCGCCCCAAAGACAACACCCAGCGCAAACACTAAGTAGATCATTGGCTTACCCCATCAACCACTGCAAATCGTGTCAAGCAATTTATTTTCGTGTTGCAAAGACACCAGTTACACCAGCAAAACAGGCTGTTTTTGATAGTTCCGAAAAGTGACCGTGCTAAAATGGTGTTAGCTCGAAGCCATCGAGCAGGAGAAGAAAGATGACACTTCCAAAGACCTTGGAGCGCTACGCAGACAAGATAGCCGAAGTAGAAGATGACCGCGCCAACGATAACGGCTGGTGGGTCTACTTGAAGCGTGGATGGCAAGATGCCTACAACCCCACCTGCCATCAGTACCATGAGGACACTTTGAAAGACTGTGCCCTGCTCCTTCAAGATGCAATCCCGTGCTCCTGCCAGGATTGCCTTACTGATTGATCCCCGACGTGCGCTACTCCGCGTAAGCGGGGCGTCCACCTTGGCAGGTGGGGCCGGTACGTAACCCGGCGCTCTCATTGGAGCACCTGTTCTACAAAACAGCGCCCACAGCGCGTACAATCCCGGCAGTAGACGGCCGACTGGTAGGTGATGTGCCATTGCCGATATGGCGGGCCAAGTTGATCTTGCTGATGCTTTCTGCCGCAGTGCCAAAGCCACCAGAACAATTTCGTCATTGGATCACCCCCCGCGCTTCCCGCTCCCGCCGTTCGGCCACAGCCGCCGTGATTCGCGCGGCGTACTCACGGCCCTCTTGCTCCGCCGTGGCGAGTTCGTCGGGATGCGTGCGCGTCAATTCAATCTTGGGTGCGGTTTCTTGAATACCGTTCTGGCTTATTAAAGGAATCGTGACCGTGTTCCGCGACAGCGGCCCGCTGATCGCCATCAGCATTGTGTGGCACTGCCCCGGCGCAAGGGACACCATCAGCGTAGGGTTCGGCGTCCACCAGTTTGCAGGCAAATCCAACCGCTCGAGAGCCGACCTGCGGTCCTTGACCCGCTCGGTAATTACTGCAACCCCGCCGGCGGCCGCGAGTCCTTTGGTCAGCAGTGAGGATGCCGCGCCGAAGCTCACGCCAGCCCCGATTGGCAACGCAAACTCTAACGCGGTTAGCCCGAGCACCTTCCAGTTGGAGGCCTTGACCGCCTGCGCCGCGTACCGCGCCGCCGCACCATCCTGGACCGGCGCAAGCGTAGAGACGGCCTGCGCGATGCGGTCAACGTAGATGGATGTCGAGGTAGCCCCCGCGTTGCACGTCACCGCCAGCGCCACGGAAAGCCCCCTGGGGAGCGGCTTGCCGAGGTAGGCCGCCGGGATGGACGGATGCAGCGGCGACAGGGTAACGGTTATCTGGCCCCAGCAGGGGCAGCCTGCCAGGGCCATGCCGAGGATAACTCCCCGGCTCCACTTCGACGCGGATCGAAGTGGTGAGGTCATTCTACCCATCCCTGCGATTTCAACACCGCGCCAATAACAGCAAGGCGCGCCTTATCCTGTGCAGCCTGAACTTCCGGGGGTACGCTCTGATCGGGGAAGGGGAATGTCAGCGACGAACTCTTCCCGGTCGTATTGTCCGCCGGTGCCCAGTCAATCGGGTTGAAATTGTTATTATTCGGCTCCGATCCGACGAAAGCCCCATCCGCGCCGACACCCACCTGCTTTTTGGTTGTGTCGAAGTACGTCCCGGCCTGCGAGTTGAACCCCAGGGACATCATGTTGAACGCCTGCCCGAGTTCAATCGCCAGCCCATCTGCCATCAGCGAACCGTTCCGGCGATTCTCGCTTGGACTCGTGATGATAAATGAATTGTCCGGCACGAAGTCCACCGGCGAACCCCAGCCCTGCTCCACTAGAAGCCGGATACGCTCGATGTTCTCCGGTAAATGGAACCCAGGGACCAAGTCCCGAGTAATTGGTGATCCTGCCCGCGTAGTGGCCTTAATCGGCACCACCTTCATGATGTAATCGACGTAGTCTTGCTGCTGAATGAATCTCATATTTTCCCTTTCTAATTCGTCATCGGCGCTACGGTTCCCCGAGCGCTCCAAGTGGTCCCGCTATCCGTTGAGCGGAATTCCTGCCACCACAGAATTCTGCCTGCGATTGCCGGAATCTGAATCGTGCAGCCCGAGGTGCAGGATGTTTCGTCATGCCCATCAACGGTGATGAAGTTGAATGGCGTTGCCACTGCATAAGTTGCCTTCGAGACACACGCGTCTACGTTCGTGCCTGCCGCATGAGTTCTGGGTTCATCGGTTTTACCGTTTCCAGATATCTAATATCCGCAACCTCAAGAATGCTTTGTTTGTTGTTCGCAGTAAGAAACACGGGAGGTGTGGTGAGCATTAGTTTAACCACATCGGCAGGAAACAATCCTGAATTGACAGCGGCTAGAAGCGTGTCTGGATTACTCATCACGTGCAATACCGTGGCAGGAAACGGACGCCCATTCGCCACGATTTCCGATTGCATTGCTCTCAGCGTGTTGGCTGTAAATTCGGCAGCGGCATTTGCTTCAAACATCTCCTCATCGCTGTACCCCGCGATCCGCGTCGGTTCCGCAATCACATAAAGCTCCGCCAGTACTTTGTTCAGGATCGTGATTTCTTGCCGATTGAGTTCGTAGGCTTCATCCACAACGATCATGTGCGATTCAGCTTCTATGATCTCCGCTTGTTTGAGCAGGATTTCATGCAGCAAACCCTTGGTTTCCTTGAGGTGCTTGAGTTCAGCCACCTTTGCGTCATGCTTGAGGTGGGTAACTGTTTCCAGCGCAACGGCACGGACTCTACCTTCGAGAAAGCCCTTGAGGTTTTGGATCTTGGCCCACGGCGTATCGCCTAGAGTTTGATAGCGATAGTTGAATTCGGTGTTAAGTTTTTGCGGCATCTTGCTAGTATAAACGGATCAATAGGGATAATCAGGGAAATGCACCCAGGCAACGCTAGGCTCGTCCCACAGGTACGGCAGGCCGTCAGTAGGTGGAGGCGTAGGAGCTGCCCACGTCACGTCGGCTTCGCTCCACAGCCACGATGCGGGATGTTGAGCAGTAAGCGCATTGGCTCTCGTCTCTATCTCGTATTCGGCTAGTTGCTCCGGTGTTAGCACCGGCATCATTGGTGTCATATATTCTCCTTAAAACCCTGCAGCAGCTAGATCGCTTCTTGCCGTCCCGACTCCAGTTGTATCTGCAGCGACTACCCCAGTATTTGATACGAAATTCGTAAGAGAATAATCAAACGTCCCATCGCCGCCGTAGCCGAAAATGGCCTTATCGGTTCCATAACCTGCCGCAGCTAGGAAGGCCCTTGCCGTACCGACTCCCGTTGTATCTGTAGCGACTACCCCAGTATTTGATACTAGATTCGTAAGAGAATAATACACGGATGCGTTGGCGCCGTAGCCGAAAATGGCCTTATCGGTTCCATAACCTGCCGCAGCTAGGAAGGCCCTTGCCGTACCGACTCCCGTTGTATCTGTAGCGACTACCCCAGTATTTGATACTAGATTCGTCATCGAAACATAAGATACCCCATCAAAACCGTAGCCGAAAATGGCCTTGTCGGTGCCATAACCTGCTGCAGCTAGATAGCCTCGGCCCGTCCCGACTCCAGTTGTATCTGTAGCGACTACTCCAGTATTTGATACTAGATTCGTCATCGCAACATAGGATGCGGAATCAAAACCGTATCCGAAAATGGCCTTGTCGGTGCCATAACCCGCAGCAGCTAGATAGGCCCTCACCGTACCGACTCCCCCCGTATTTGTCGAGACTACCCCAGTATTTGATACTAGATTCGTAATCGCAACATAGGATGCGGAAGTAAAACCGTAGCCGAAAATGGCCTTGTCGGTGCCATAACCTGCTGCAGCTAGACCGGCCCTTGCCGTACCGACTCCCGTTGTATCTGAGGAGACTGCCCCAGCACTTGATACTAGGTTTGTAAGAGAATAATACCCCCCCAGTACGTCTCTGCCGTAGCCGAAAATGGCTTGTCCCGTAGCCACGGTGGAAGCGATAAACGTCAAAAACTGCTTGAATGATGCGCTAAACATTATGGCGTATAGCCCTGCGCGATGCTGCCGTACCAGTTAGTACCATCAGCCACAAATGTTAAAATGTCCATTTTGCCAGCTGCCGCCGTGATGGTCGGGGCACCCGCAGAACCCCACTTAACATTAGTAAAAGTAGCCGTACCGCTCCCGGTTGTGGCAGCTTGTTTAAGCAGTAGAATAAAGCTCTTACCAGCCGTAGCCGTGGGCATCGTAAACACGCACGCCGTAGATGCCGTGAGTGTGGCCGTTTGGACAGTTCCGTTATTTAAGGCCAATGTTTTCGTTGCTCTAACGGTTCCACTAGCAACCACAGACTCGGCGTAGTTGATGACTACCTGATTGACTACACCACGATTGTCAAATGCTCCAGGCATGTCTCAGTAAGCTCCTCCGACCGCAGTCACCTGCAAGGCCGTTCCAGCCGCAGTGGTAGTTACTCCCACTGATGCTTTTAGCGTGAAAGCCGCAGGAAGATTCAGTGGAATAGGGAATACGTACGTAGTTGTAAATGCAGCGGCTGTCGCACTTGGCGTTACCGCGGTCACAAGGATCTCAGTAATCAAATACGCGGTGGTGGCATCGTCTGCCCAGATTCCTACGACGTTTGCTGCGTTGGCCGTACTAATACCTGTGCCGCACGCATTTACCTGAATACTATCAATTCGCAATCCGTTAGTAGACACAGGCACGAAGGCAATGATGTTCGCCGCAGTGGTGGATGCCGTCGCGGTTGGAGCACGCGTAGTGCAGGCCGTCTGAGCAGCCATAGATAAAGTCTTCACGTATGGAGTCTGAGCGAAAATAGGGGTCGAAGTCACAGCCATGTCTAAAATCCTCCAAAATTATTTGCTAAAAAGATATTTGATGCTGCTGGCGCTGGTATAGATAGTGTAGACCACGCCACTCCAGAACCAGTAGAACTTAAATACTGGCCGCTTGTGCCCAAAGCTACAGATGTGGGAGCCGACCCAGCTCCTCCTCCAACTACAAGGGCACTTGCCGTCAATGCCGCAGACGTAGCCCAAGTGCTAGCCGAATTGAAGTAAGGCACCCCACCGCTGGTCCCAGCCACTGTCATAGCCAAGGTGCCTGAGCTTGTAATGGGGCTACCAGAGACTGAGATTAGGCCACCCGTGAACGACTGGGCCACGCTGGTGACAGTGCCGCCACCGGCGGCCGCTACCCATTGAACCCCTGTCCCCGTGGAACTGAGAACCTGGCCGCTCGTGCCAACGGTTGCGTTTGCGCTTAACGTGCCAGAGAGCACCGTATTAGTAAGCGTAGGAGCGGTACCAAACACTGCGGCACCACTGCCTGTCTCGTCGGTTAATGCCGTTGCCAAGTTTGCTGAACTGAACGATCCCAGTACAGCAGCGTTTCCTACCGACGTGACCATGCCCGTCAGGTTAGCGTTAGTCACAACGGTAGCAGCGTTGCCTACCGACGTGACTCCGCCAGTCAGGTTAGCGTTAGTCACAACCGTAGCAGCATTGCCTACGCTTGTGACTCCGCCAGTAAGGTTAGCGTTAGTCACAACCGTAGCAGCATTGCCAACCGACGTAACTCCGCCCGTCAGGTTAGCATTAGTCACCACGGTAGCAGCATTGCCTACCGACGTGACTCCGCCAGTCAGGTTGGCGTTGGTCACAACCGTAGCAGCATTGCCAACCGACGTGACCATGCCCGTCAGGTCAGCGTTAGTCACAACGGTAGCAGCGTTGCCTACCGACGTTACTCCGCCAGTCAGGTTGGCGTTGGTCACAACCGTAGCAGCGTTGCCAACGCTTGTGACTCCGCCAGTAAGGTTAGCGTTAGTCACCACCGTAGCAGCGTTGCCTACCGACGTGACTCCGCCCGTCAAATTAGCGTTAGTCACCACCGTAGCAGCGTTGCCTACGCTTGTGACTCCGCCAGTCAGGTTGGCGTTGGTCACAACCGTAGCAGCGTTGCCAACGCTTGTGACTCCGCCCGTCAGGTTGGCGTTGGTCACAACCGTAGCAGCGTTTCCTACCGACGTGACCATGCCCGTCAGGTTAGCGTTGGTCACAACCGTAGCAGCGTTGCCTACCGACGTGACTCCGCCCGTCAGGTTAGCGTTAGTCACCACCGTAGCAGCGTTTCCTACGCTTGTGACTCCGCCCGTCAAATTAGCGTTAGTCACAACGGTAGCAGCGTTGCCAACGCTTGTGACTCCGCCCGTCAGGTTGGCGTTGGTAGTCACGGTGCCTGCTGTTAGCCCAGCCGCCGTCCCCGTGATGTTGGTTCCGACTAAAGCAGTAGGGGTGCCAAGCGCAGGAGTGAATAAGGTCGGCGACGTATCCAGAACCATCTTGCCGGTGCCTGTGACGTTGTTTGTCAGCGTGATGCCACCATAGGTGAGCGCTGAGGACAAGGTTGTAGCTCCGTTAACCGCCAGCGCGCCCGTTATCGTGCCGCCGGTGAGGGGGAGGTAGCTGATCCCAGATGGGATCGGCGTAGGCGACGTGCGAACGTCCGCCAGCCCCACGGCCGGCACTGAGGTAGGAACCACCCAAGTCTCTTCAGGAGCTTGACCAGAGAAGCCGGGGGGCCCGTCGAGACTGTAGTTGACGTTGTACGACGTGCCGGAGGGGATTGCCGTGTCGTTCGGATACAAAGATACTGAAAAAACCCCATCACTGCCGATTGTGACGGTGATCGGCTGCTCGTAGACCTGCTCACCGCTGGCGCCCTCGAATTGAGAGTTGGCCGTGATGAATAGCGTCCCTGAGACCGGTTCGCCTGCGCCGTTGTAAATGGTGTCTGTGACTGTCGTCATGGTTATTGGAAATTGATCTTCGTGCTGCCCGTAGTCGTGGCGCGGTTGTCGCAGATGAAGCTATACGCCACAGTCGCCAGCCCACCTGTCACGTCGCCCACCGCGAACTGATCCGCGACGAGGTTGTTGCTGCCGTCATACGTGAACTTCTCGACGCTCCAGATCGCCGCGGTAGTTCGAGGGGCTGTGGTGTAGAGCGACATACCCGAGTCTGTGTAGGTCGCATTCGCCACGCTCGCCGTCGTGATTGTAAATGTGGTCGTCGACCCGACCGTCTGGACATAGTAGGTCCCGTTGAGGTCTGTGTCCACTGTGGCGCCTGCGATGGTGACCCGGTTGCCGATAGCGAGACCATGCGCGGCTGAAGTAGTGACGGTGCCTACGTTGGTAAGCACAACCACATTTGTCAGCGTGCCTTGCCCGACCCCGGGGGTGACCGCCCAAGTGTAGGTAGCCTGTTGGCGGAATGCCGGGGCCTTGCAAATGTAGATCAGATTCGTGCCCGTGTAGTAGTTGAGCACGGTGTACGCCCCGTCGGTAGCGTTCGCCTTTGAAATGGTGACAGCCCCCTGCCCGAAAGACAGGCTCGCCAAAAAGAGCAAAATCGAAATCAGTTTTTTCATGCGTTCATCTCCTGTTGTGGCGCTTCTTTCCGAAGCAAACCCAAAACTGCCATGTGATCGTGGACTTGTCCCTGCTCTGCTTCCGGCAAATTCCTGGCGTGCTCGGCGTGAAGCTCCAAGACTGGAAAATACTGCTGCCGTCTTTCCGGGGTCGCCGCGGAGGCTATCGCCATGACATGGTGCAGCGGCATGTCCTGGAGTTCCTCGGGAGTCGGCAGCGCGTTGTCGATGGCCCCATCAACTTGGGCTTCATCCATCTCGCCGCTCGCAATCGCCTTGCGCGCCGTGGCCCGGACCCGGCTCCAATCAAACGAGCGGACATACGCCGCGATCTGCTCGGAAGGGGCTAGCTTCGGCTTGGGCGTCTTCAGGGTGAAAGCCGGCTTCTCCGCGGTTTCCGGCAGGGCGCCCAATTGAGGCAACGGCTCTGGATCGGGAGCGGCTTCTAGCTTGCCCTCCGGCTCCATCGGCGGCGGCATGATCGAGGACTCTTCGACTGCGAGGCCCCCCGGCTCGGAACGATCCTGCCGCGCTTGCTTCCTCTCGAATTTCATTTTCTTTGCCATGTTATTGTCCTGGGGGCGGCATGACCTGCCGCGGCTGACGCTGCGGAGGGGGCATTAAGCCCCGGCGCTCGTTCTCTTTCCGCTGCTCGTTCATTAGCACCCCACTTTGTCCCGCCTTCGACGCCATGTAGTTCAACTTTTGCATCGCTAAATTAAAATCGGGGGAGCCAATGGGGGCTCTGAGCGCTTGCGTTAGCAACTGCGCCCCCGCAGGCCGAAAGGCGATATCCGCGAGGACGCGGGGCTGAACACGAGTCTTCAAGAGAGTTCCGCCCGCAGCTAGGGCGCCTACCACCGGCTGGCCTACAAAAGAAGCCCCTAGGAACTCCCCCAGGGCCATACCAACGTCGCCGTAGCTAAACAACGCGGATAGCCTATCCGCAGTAGGACTCCCCACGTTAGGCGTCAACTTTTTCGCAGCCAAGAGAAAGTTGTCAATATCGCTGGATACCCGGGGGCCATACAGCAGCTTTTTCGTTTCAGGACCAAGCCGGTCCCAATCTGCTTTCACGCCCAATGACCTACCGAAGCCGCCTTCGCGCGTGGCCTTGTCCATCATCTCAGAAAGGTACGTCTTGCCAACTGTCTCCGTTGCTTTGGGCGCGATTCGTTTCAGGTTCCCAAGGATATCCCGAACCCGGTCCCCACCCGTGGTGAGGTTTTGGTAGAGCGCGGCTGGCTCGGAATTCATATCCTCAATGAAATCCGCTATATCATGGTACTCGCGAACAGCCTTGCGCGCCCGAGTCAACTTATCTGCTACGTTTGGCCCCGCCCCTTTGATCGCCTGTTGAAACTGAATCTCACCTTCTTTGATAACCTGCGCCGCTAGCCCTTGAGACTTCGAGGTGAGTAATTGGCTGGACCCGTCTCGCGTAATTGACTTCACCGCGCTTAGAAACTTGTCAAAGTCCATCGCGTCCATAAACTGCACGTCGGAGGATACGAGGTCTTGCAGCGCGGCAAACGCAGGCGAGTTAGCCCGCCGTGCTTCGGGGAGACTCCGCATCAAATCGTCGTAGATAGGCTTGAGGCGGGACCGCACTGGCGCTAGGCTTACTGGAGTTTCCAGCGTGGACATTACTGGAACTTGATGCGCTGGAATTGCCGGGTTACCGGAAGGGTCTAGTATCGTCGAGGGCGCAACGTCCTGCACCCCGGTTTGGACCTCTTTGGTATTCCGCGCCGTGGTTTTTCGCGTCGAATCGTAGAGCTTGTCCGCATATGATTTAAGGTCTGTGACCCGCTGGCGCACGGTGCTGATGACCAACTCCCCCGCGCCGTAGGCATTAGTCCTCTGGCCTGGGGCGGCGCTTACCCGGCGCCCCCCCGCTTTCGCCAGATCCTCCTGCTGCCCCGCAAAAAAGTCATGCGCCTCATTAGCGGTCCCAGGCTTATTAAGCAGGTCCCTTTCCGCAGTCTGAAGCGCAGTTTGCCCGGTTCGTTGCCCGGGGGTCATGCGAACTTCTTTACTCACAGACTGGAGTGCCTGGTCTACCACTGGGTTATTGACATTCTTGGGTGGCCTTAGGATTGAGCGAGAGCCGTTCGGCAGCGCGTCAATAGCCGCCCCCGTCGTGCGCCGCATAGCTTCAGGCACCGCTAGCTCCAGCCCTCGGGCAGCCGCGCGCCCATAGTTGCCGCTTTGGATATCCTGGAAGGTGTCTGCCACCACTGGCCCAATCAGCGGAACAGCACGCGCGGCGCGATCCCCCGCCGCTTCGTAGTTCCCCACATCCGCGTTTGCCTTGGCTTCACGAAGGTTCTTTACGCTGCTGTCCGCAATCGCGCTAACCGTGTCAATTGGGTGGCGTACTGCTTGGTACAGACTTCCGGGGATTGCAGAGACGTCATTAACTACTGTATCCCAAAACTGGTCCATGTTTTCGCCGAAACCTTTGGGCGCTGGCGGGGTCATCTTCCCCTTAGACTCCAAAGGTGGCGGAACAAATTTATCCGGTTCCCGCGAGTTGAGCGGCGGCGGGGTAAAAGGCATTATTTCTTTGCCTCCCAGCTTTTCTGATCGTGTATATCCCCGCCTAAGTACTTGAGTCCATTGTAGACTGCTCCAATTTCATACCCGCCTTGCGCCGCGCGAGCGCCCCCCGGCACCGGAGCGGGCGCGATCTCGCCGCCCATCGGAGGTAAGTACGGAGAATCCGGACTCACCCCGACCGGCTGCGAATTCATGATGGAGTTGCTGCGGATTTTCAAATTCTTTCGGATTTGATCCATCGCGGCCTTGAAAGTTTTCTCGTTCCAGTCCGCCTTGAGGTTCTCGGCCGCCAAACGCAGGGACTCGTCAGTCGAAGCATTACCACCCTTGTACACGGTACCCAACTCAGAAGTGAGATCGTTGATTTGGGCTTCCAAATTCGTCGCAATACTGCCTGTTTCCCCGGGAACTTGCTTCGCAGCTTGCAACGCGGCCCTGTTGAACACCTTGAACCCCGAAGCCGGCCCAGCTTTAAGCCACTTTGAGTACAGATCGTCGATGATGTCCAGGGAATCATGTGTGAAGGATACGGCTTGACGCAACCGCTCCTGCTGCTGGCCGTTGAGCGTACCAAGATGACGGATGATGGCCTGCCAGTCCCGTTGAGCCTCTGCGTAGTTATACCCGTTCCGCTCAAACTCCGCGCGAACCGCGGGGCCTACTCGATAGAGGCCCTGAGTCGTTGGGGGCTGACGCCCTTCCATTATGCCCCGCGCGATCAGCTTCGGGTCATCCGCCGATCCCCCCGGCGTAGTAGCCGAAACCGCCCGACCCGC
>Ga0222712_10001640_pt1 | contig 27145 bp, 24 predicted proteins | sample C33_657DmetaG_FD_165043 | JGI IMG/M metagenome (GOLD analysis project Ga0222712, IMG submission 165043) | Estuarine water microbial communities from San Francisco Bay, California, United States - C33_657D | ecosystem: Environmental > Aquatic > Marine > Unclassified | place: USA: California... | reverse complement strand
CGCCAATTTTTAATTGAACTTCTCCAAATCCTAAGCCGAGCACTTCATGAGTATTACTGTGAAAATGGTCATAGGGTAAAATAGTCGCCCGCCAATTATTTAGCCAATTGTTATTCATGAATTGAGTCTCCAGCCATTCTGATGAATCTGGCAAATTGATTACATTTTTATAAAGAATTACGGGGAGGTGACTATTAGGAATGATTCCATCGTCTTTAAAATAAAATGTATTGACTCCTTGCATTCGCTATTATTGATTAGAATGAAATTTTATTTACCCTAATTGATTTAAATTAATTTCAAATTAAAAAAGATGCTATTGAATTGCACTAATAAATTTTTGCATTTCTTCCATCGTGCCAACAGTAATTCTAGTCCATTTGCCTTGTTCCTCATAAATTTTAGTGCCTATAATGTTATTATTCTTTAATTGCTCAAAAAAATCTTTTTTATAATTATTTAATGAGAAGTAAATAAAGTTTGTATTAGAAGGAATGCATACAAGGTTTAATTTTTTAAGATTTTCAATTGTAAACTGCCTTGCATTTTTATTCAAAGACAAAGCTTCTAATACAAACTTTTCGTCATTCAATGCTGCTAGCGCAGCGGCTGTAGATGCTACACTTATACTACCACTAGCCCAAGATTTTAATTCGCTAAGTTGGTCAATAGTTTTGCTATTGGCAATTGCATAGCCAACCCTTGCCCCCGCTAATCCATAAATTTTTGAAAATGTTTTTGCAATGATTAGATTTTTATTTTCAATGGCTAGAGCGCTTAAAGATTCTTGATTAGTATAGTCAATATAAGCTTCGTCAATTAAAACAATTGCCTTTTTACTTGCCTCATTAATGAATTTAACTAGTTCAACTCTCTCAGCCATTGACCCGGTAGGATTGTTGGGATTACAAATATAAATTAGCCTAGTATCTGATTGAATAGCGCTTAGCATAGCACCTAAATCAAGTTGCTTAGATTTAGTAAGAGGTACAGCAATTTTTTTGAGCCCTAATTTTTCGGCAGCTTCTGTCCAATAGGAATAACTTGGGTCTGCAATTAAAAAGCTTCCTTTTTTTGATGCTGATAATCTGGTTACTAAATCTAAAATTTCTGTAGATCCAGCTCCTAACAAAATATTGTCAGTACTAATTACATTATTTTTTGCAATAGCTTGAATAAGATCAGTAGACAGCTGCCAATTGTAACGATTACTGATATTTATATTTTCAATCATTGCAGCCCTTGCCAAAGGTGAAGGCCCATACGGGTTTTCATTTGAACTTAATCTAATGGGCAAATTATCGGCACTAATTTTTTCTACAGTATTTGTTGGTGCTGAAATAGCGTTTAGGTTTGACAACCCAATACCTGCAACACTGAGTCCAATTTGCTTTAGCCAATACCGTCTATTTGATTCCAACATAGTGTAGAATTAAATTTTACAAAATAATATTAAAAAGCTCCTGAATCTACGTCTTTGATGAATTTAATAACACCAGTCATAAAAACTTTTTGATCATCCCACATTGACAGATGACTTCCATTCGGGCAATAAAGGAATTGGCCTTTTTTAACCATCTTACTTTGTTCTTCCATTGCTTTTGGATCCATTGTATCATGTTTAGCGCCTACCATTAAAGTAGGAACAGTTATTTCCTTTAATCTATTTTTGATATCCCAGTTTGCTAAACGACCACTGATACCAAATTCGCTAGGACCTTGCATCAAAGTATATATTTCGCCGTTTGCATGTTTCATAGAACGGTTGAAGGCATCAGGAAAATCTTTCAAACGGCATAAATGCTCTTGATAAAAATTTGGCATAAGTAATTCCATATAGCGAGGGTTAGCAAAATCTTTCTTTGCTTCAAGCTCTTTAACTTCAGCAAGAACTTCTGGTTTCATTTGTTTAGCAAGAACCTCTTCTGCATACTTTGCATATTCTGGAGCACTTGCTACCATATTAGCTACTAACAAGCTTTTTAAGTTCTTTTGGTATTTTAATGCATACTCCATTCCTAAAATACCACCCCATGAATTTCCGAGTAAGTAAAAATTTGAACTGTCTGCTCCAATAGCCTGTCTAACTTGTTCTACTTCTTCAACAAAGCGGTCAATTGTCCAAAGGCTACTGTCTTTAGGCTGATCGCTATAGTAAGAACCTAGTTGATCGTATTCGTAAAATTCAAATCCTTGTTTTTGAAAAAAAGTTTCAAAACACTCCATATATTCATGAGTCATTGCAGGGCCGCCATGAAGTAGTAGTATTTTAATTTTTGGATTATTTCCAAAACGTTTTGTCCATACTTTAAAATCACCCACAGGTGTTTTAATTGGGATCATTTTTACACCAGCCGATTCAATAGAATCACCATAATTAAAATAATCATTTACTAATGGACCATTTGAAGTAGGATTTTGCTTGCAGGAAGCAATCGTTAAAGCGATTGAAATAATAAACAATAAACGCATAGTTTTATTTTTAAAGGTTAATATGATTTAAGAGACTGACGAATATAAAATATAATTGGAATCATTGCTACGCCTAAGGTAAATGGCAAAAAACCAACCCCTAATCCATTGGTGAATCCAATAGTTGTAAGGTAAGTGAATAGAATGAGATAAGAAAAAATAATCAATAAAGCTATTTTTAAAATTTGCAACATTCTTGTCGCAATAGTATATTGTTTTTCTGCCTTCTCTTCAGTAATAGGGGTAATGTAATTAAATGATTGAGGAGATTGATTCAATTTTGATAAACCGAAATATAGTAAGGTCGCTATAATTGGTAAAATTAAAATAGTCAATTTATCTCCGAAACCATCCGGTTTGCCTGAAGTATTAAAGTGGGTTGGAATTATGGTGGGTAGTTTAAAATAAACAAAAACGGTTAATCCCCATATAATTATAATCAATACTTTACCTATTGCTTCTAATATTTTGTCAAGTGGAGAAAGCGAAACATTAATTTTTGGTCGAGTTTCCATTTTTCAAGATTTAGTTGAATCTATCTCAAATTGAATTTTTATTTACGCTTTTCTGTCTCAATACCAATAAATTCAAAATAGCTGCCTTTCAATTGATATAAAATATTTCTATTACTTACTTTTCCATTATCATCAACAACTGGAATATAAATGATCTTCTTTTTTTCATCATAAGTAATTAAATTTAAAGCACGTTTAGGTTTATCAACCACACTGAAAAAGTCAAACGCTAAACTTATTCGATTTAATTTTTTTGTTTTGGTTTTAAAAAGTGCAACAGTATCAATTAATTTGTTTTCTTTAATGTTAAAAGCAGCAATTTCTTCCATCATATCTTTATTTGAAAAAACGCCGTTAGTAATTGCAAGATAAAAAGGCTGGTTTTTAATCTGCACAGTTAAAATACTAGAACAAAAGATTCCGGCATCTCCTTCTACATATTGAGGAATATGTATAAAAACATTACCATTGCTTCTCCATTGATAAATAGTTTTAAAGATGCGCCTTGATCCTCCAGTCCTTGTATCCCAACTATAAATTCTGAATTTTTTGTCACTGGAAGTCTTCACCCAGCAAACAAAGCTATCAGTAATGTTTTTAAAAGAGTAATCTAATGTTGCTGGGTTGTTTCTGATAAAATTGGTCAATTCATTTTCAAACCTTTCTGCATAATAGCTTATGCTGTCATAGTTTTCTTGCGAATAAGAAAGAATGTCCGAGTAAAGTTTTATTAATTTAATTTCATGTGAAGGGAAGTCGTTTCTCTGTGCAAAATTTTTGTTAACTAAAAGGAAGAAAAGCAGTAAAAGTATACACCTTACTTTTCGAAACATAATCATAATGGGGTATAATTATAGTTTATTTAAATTTAAAGCTAATTAATGCTTTGTGGTTAACCCTATAAAATTATGAAATAAAATTGAAGTTTATTCTTATATATCAGTTCAAGTATATAGCTACTCCAAGGAGTAAATTTGCTATTAAAGAAATTAGAGCAGTACAGAGTAATCCATTGCACAATTTTTTAATTTTTAAAAAATCATGAGAAACAGGTTTACTGTAAAATCCAAAATATCCCAAAGGGGAGGCCAAAGAGTACAAAAAATTACTGCCTCTTTTGTTTTTATAGGCTAAGTAATAATGAAGAACGACTTTGCTTCCAAAGAAAATGCTTACCAATAAGCCAGAAATTGTATGTAAAGTATGAAGAGGTATCATTTTGCCAAATACCTTTTATTGATTGATGTTATTTACCATTCTCACTGGTACAATTTCTATTTTCATGTATGGATAATAGGGTAAAATAGATAGTTTTGAATGAACATCATCTATATCATTCGCTATCATTAGAATGAAAATCCCGGACATATCCAATTTAATATAAGTTTCTATTATAGTTCCATTTTCTTCTAACTCTTTCACTAAAGCCTGCTCTTTGGGAAGGAGATTCATTCTAGTTTCAGTATCTAATCCTTCTAATAGGATGTTGAGCATAAATTTCTTCACCAACTTAATTTTTTGTTTTATTTAAAATTTGTCTGTGAACTCCGTTCCATAGTTCTATACGTTTCTGTAATGATTCAATAGTTGCTTTTTCAGCTTCTTGCCAAAATTTTTCGTTGTTTCCACATAAGTTAGATGTCATTTGTAATGCTAGGTGACTATGGTGATCACCGTCTACCTCTATGTGCCTTTCTAGGTAATATTTAAAAATTGCGATACTGTCTGGGAATTTTTTGTGCAGGTCATTTACAATTGATATAAACATGCCAGGAATTAAGTCTTCTCGTCCAAAAGTAAAAATGGCAGATTGTAAATAATCTTTATTGCTTTTTATAATTTCAAAGGTAAAGTCAACAAATTCTTTTGCCTCTTTTGGAGTACCTGAATTTTTATATGCTGTGCTGAAGTCGTTAGTATTTTTTAATATTTCAGTAAAACCTTCGATTTTAGAATAGTCTGCACCACATTGTTTCATGGCATCAATATATAATTCGAAATGGCTTTTTCTAATACCATTCAAGTCAATATCTGCTTCTTCTCCCACAACAATTTCATTGATAAGGTGTCTGGTATCTGCCGATCCTTTTGGAAACCAAGGAACACTAGTACAGGTTAAATTATTTTGCAAGGTTTTGAGCAAAGACATAAAATCCCATACTGCATATACATGGTATTGCATAAATATTCTTAAGTCATCTATATCTTTTATTGCAGAGTAAACGGGATGGTTAATTATTTCTTCTCTTAAAGGCGCTATAGATTTTCTGATTTTTTCAATTTGCTCGTTCATCTCTACTATTGGATAATTTGTTAAGGAAAATAGATTTGTACTTATATATTTAATTGTTATGTAAAATTATAACAAACAAGTTCAGAATTTTGTTTAGTACCTAAATTTTGTTATCAAACATTTATTTTAAATTTATTCACTCTTTCGATCATTTAAGCCTATTCCTTTTAAAATATTTTCTCTACACTTCTCAATTCTGTTAACTTTAGATTGAGTACTTTTTGGTTGAGAAAAATAAATTATATAGCCTCTTTGACGGCCAGGTGTCAATTGATTAAAGGCGTTCTTAAATTTCAAATCCTTTTTGAATTCTACTAATAGCTCTTCAGGAATTGGCTCAGGATTTTTCTTAAACTCCACTTTTTCCCCAGAATTTTCAATTTCAATAGCCTCTTCTATATAAGCCCTTATTATACTGCTCTGATGTTTAATTTGTTTTGAGTTGGTATATTTTATCATTCTTACTGACTGAGAACTCTCTCCATGTGCAGTTAATATTTTTTCTTTGTCTTTTAATAACACGCCCTTAAAAAAGCTAATACAAGCGTATTCTTTGAAAGCGCTTATCATTAAAATGTTTTTATTATTGAGCGTATAACAAGGCATGCCCCATTTTAGTTCTTCGACTAAGGCACTTTTTATAACAATTTTTCTAAGTTCTTCCAGTTCCTTTGCCCAATTATTTACTTTACAATTAGGAGTGCCACCTAATTTGCATCGCATACACCCGTATACTAAATATTTATCAACTTGGGGGTTCATTTTTCTTTTAATTTTTTATTGACTTAAAGTTGAATTTTTTCTTTGTTAACTAGTGACCTTAACTTTTTTTAATTGAAATATTTGACCGTAACTTAAACAACGCCACAACCATTCCAATATTCCGTAATTATATTTTCTAAGCCACCATTTGCTAATCAAAATCTGTATAATATATACGACGCAAGCTATTATTAGATACCAATATAAATCCCAATGTGGTTTTAAATAAATAAGAAGTATAAACGAAATAATATTTTGAAGCAAGTAATTGCTAAGCGTCATTTTACCAACTATTTGTAAAGCCGAAAACAATTCTTTCGCTTTTCCTGTAAAATATAGCCAAACAATAAAGGAAGAAGTAAAAGCCATTATACATAGTTTTTCAGGATAAAATAGATTGTAGTAGTTATTAAATTTCCATTGAAATTTTCCAATAAATAATTGCATAAGAAATAGTGTGATCGATAGGACGAGACTTATAATTAATATTCTTTTTAATAATTTTAAATTATTTTGAATTAGTAAAAAAAAGTTACTACGGTGTAAAGCAACACCTATTAAAAGACAACCTAATTGAATTAAGTGAAATACAATGGAGTAACTCAAACGGAGCATCCATCTATATCTCATAGAAAAATTGGCTTTTATATGATCTATAAAACTATTGTTGTCGTAAAGTTGATAAAAGTTATCGCGTTCTTTAGGAAGGAATAGTAGATGTTGATTTCCCAAAAAGGATTGTAAAAAAGGAGTTAATAATAAAATTGATACTCCAATAATAAAAAGCGATTGATAACTGAGTTTATAAAACAAAAGAAGGATTAATCCCAATAGTGCATAATCATGGAGAATGTCTCCACCAAAAAAGATTGTGTTGAAAATTCCAATTAATAACAACCAAAGCATTTTTTTTATAAAAAATAAATACTTGGGTTGACCATTTCCACTAATATTCTTAAGTAATATTGAAAATCCATATCCAAACAAAATGGCTAATAATGACCAGCCTTTAGAACCTAAAATAATTTCAGATGTATTTTCTAAGATCTTGCTGAAATTGTCTGTTTCGTTTTTTTGGCTATGATTGTTCCAGTTATAGATTGTTATATAATTAATTATGATGACACTAAATAAAGCCCAGCCTCTTAAAATGTCAATGATTGGCATTCGCTGATTGTGTGCGATAGGGGTCTTTTCCGTCATAGATAAATTGTAAGGGAAGTAGCGGTACTTTAATTAAGCTTTCACTAGTCAAAATTAAATTATTTGTTGGAGAGTTGTATTTTTTAAATCCTTCTTTGTGATTGATTGCGGGAATTTTAATTATTTTGTTTCTTCTAGTATTATGACACCATTTTCAGACTTATCAACTGCGATAGCAATAAATGGTCGAATAGTAAAAGATTGTTTTTGACCAATCGTTAATTTATACTTTAATTTGATTTGATTTTCAGCGTTTTTCTGCAAACTAATTATATCAATTGAATTCGAGAATTCAGTTTCAGGAATAATAACAGCGATGATGTTTTGTTTTGAAAAATTTACATCTGTTGGCCTGCCTTTCCCCCCTCATTGTTGTCGCCATGCCAAAAATTTCAATAAATTTTCAGCAGTTTCAATTTTTGGATTCTCTAGATTAGTGACTGTATTCTTTACAAAGTAATTTTTCAATATGGCGAAATTAATATTAGAATTAAATTTATTTTCAATAATTTCTATTGCAACTCGAAATCCAATATCTGCTTGCGGCTTCGTGTAATTTTTTTCACTAGCAATTCTTACATTATAGGCAGGTTCTAGATAGCTGCCTCCTTTTGCAATACTATTTTCACTTGTCATCTCGGCCACATTACCGCACATGTTATATAATCCAAATGAATTAGGATAATATGATTTGACAGGAACTGTTATGAAAGAAAGATTGTCTATATTCGGCACTTCAATAAGTTTCTTCGTAGTAGAATCATAGACAAATGATGTGTGTTTAAAATTACATAGAAATTGCTTTCGATTGTTTTGCATAAAACCTGACCCCCAAGTATATACTTTTGAAGTATCGGAATCCCTTGCAGCAAACATCCATTCTTCCTTTGTCAATAATTTGAAAGATACTTTATGAAATTTTCTTTTCGGATCTTGGTTGTATTTTTGAGTTAACCAATTACAATATTGATTTGCAGCTTCATAACTAATACCGACCACTGGGTAATTGTCATAGCTTTCATTGCGAAAGTAATATTGGGTAAATGGTTCGTTGTAATTTGATGAATTCCTCCAACATAAGGTGTCGGGTAAACAAATCTGATAGATAACTTTCTGATTAGAATTTATTAGATAAGAAAGAAAATTTCTATACTGCAAATTAGAAACTTCATACCTACCGACATATAAACTTTCTTTAATTTTAGCATATTCTTTTTTAAAGTTTTTACTATCGAATGGTTCATCTTTATTTATCGTAAAAGACGTTAAAGCAAAAATAAAAAGAATAAAAAATGTTTTTTTCATGTGAGTAATTTACTGCTAGCTTTGAATAAAATTAGAAAACTTCTGTATTTGTACTAATTTTTGAATTTGAAATCCAGTTATTGTAGGTCATTTCAAATTTTATTTCTTTTGGTCCGTTAGTCCCTACTTCTATCCATCCAGCTTTTCTGTAAAATTTCTCTGCTCTTGTATTAAAAGCAGTCCCTAGCCAAACTTTTTCTTTAGTCTGAGTAAAATACCAATCCAACATTTTTCGATGTAATTTTTGTCCAATTCTTTTTCTTTCATATTCAGGGTCTACAAACAATGCCCAAATATTATTTTCTTTCAAATCGGCAATTGCAAAGCCTAATATTTGTTGATCAATTTCACACACCCAGCCCTTTCCTCTTACTGAAATAAACTCTTCACAATCTTTGTCTGTAACTAAATTAGGATTATACAGGGTATTTTCTTTTACCGAATTTCTTACTATCTGAATTTGTTGTATGTCGTCAATTTTAGCCGCTCTAATCATCATCATTTAATTAACTAGTATATAATTATGGCAATTAAACAGTTTAAGTAATCAACTATTAATTAGGATCGACTAGATGAAGAATAGTTTACTAACATAATCAATGCTATTAATCATTCGGACTTCTAAATGAAACTATTTATTATTTATAATAGTCAAATATACTTTAATTACATTTTGAAGCAAAAGCTTGATGTCTTAATTAATTATGGGTTGAGCTGCTATTCATATTGTATAAAAAGGACTTCCGCAAAAACAATATAGCATTGAAAATTAAATCTAGAACTGCTGATTTTAGGCAGTACTTAGATTGTTTAAAGTCATTTTATAAGATCAGTATGCGTTCTATTTTTATGTTTGGAATCTGTTTATATACATTAAAAAATACTAAACAATGGGAAATTTACTTTATATACTAGCTGTGATACTAATTATAGGCTGGGCTATTGGATTTTTTGCGTATAATCTTGGTACAATTATTCATATACTTATAGTTATAGCGATTATATCTATACTATTAAGGGCAATTCAAGGCAGAAAAATTTAATAGAATAATATTTTAAAATACACTTTTCTATTTTATAAGGTATCAACACATTTGCTGGCGCAAATAAAATCCATTTACTCAGTGATTATTTTATCATTATTGAGTGATAACTTGTTTATTTTTATTGCAAATTCTTTCCCGTTTAAGGGAAGACGAGCAATTTGTTGGAGAGTTATAAAAAGAATTGTACGGAGAGCTTAAAAATCTTTTAAAAGCCCCCTCTAACTAATTTGAATGAGCGCATTGTGAAGCATTCAATTATTAATATATTCTAAGTAATTATCCTTTATGAAGCAGTAGTTAAAAATAATTTCCAGTCATCTAACATCTTGCTTTTTAACACTCTTGGAAATTTGTGTTGTCCACCCACCTTACCCTTGGATTGCATAAAATCCATAAATATATCTTCAGTTAATACAGTCACCATTACCTCCTTTAACGCATGCTTTCTTTCCACTTCGTAATCATCATTGAGCTCTTTTAGTTTATCGTCTATCCTTAATCGTAAGGTTTCGTTGTTCACTTCATCATTTGTGGCCACATACCAATGGTGCGCAAAAAATTGTCCGTGGGGTACGCCCGCTACTGTAAATTCTGGAATCGAAATATTAAGCTCTTCACTTACCATTTCAATCGCCTTATTCATATTGTCTACACTTAAATGCTCTCCTACTAAACTTAAGAAATGTTTAGTGCGTCCAGTGATAATAATTTCATTTTCTTCTTTATTTACTAGTCTAACCGTATCACCGATTGCATAACGCCAAGCACCTCCATTGGTGCTGATTAAAATTGAATATTCCTTATTCTCTTCGATCTCATGGAGCATAAATGCTTCAGGATTTTCTACCATATTTCCTTCCACATCAAAATTGATTTCATCAAAGGGAACAAATTCGAAGAAAATATTATTGTTCAATGCAAGGTGCATCCCTACTGCGTCTTGTCTATTTTGATAGGCCAAAAAACCTTCACTCGCCAGGTAAGTTTCAATATAGGTGATTGGCTTGCCCATCAATTTTTCAAATCCCTTTTTGTAAGGCTCCATAGCTACACCACCGTGTACATAAAAAGCTAGATTGGGCCACATTTCATGTATATTATTGAGGTTGTAACGGGCAATAATTTTTTCTATACACAATTGTAACCAAGCGGGGACACCTAAAATGAAACCGATATCCCAATTAGGTGCATTCTCAACAATCTCTTCTAATTTTTTAGCCCAGTCTTTTTCTTTCGCAATTTTTTTACCTGGTTTATATAAACCCAAACCTTGAAACCAGAAAGGAATATTCTTTTGTTGAATCCCACTCAGATCACCCGCAAAATAGGTCGGACCTTTTTGCAATTGAGTACTTCCGCCTAATAATAACCAACCTTTTCCAATGGCACTATGTGGCACATCTTCATATTTGGTTAAACTTAAAAGTTGCTTAATACTGGTAATCGTATTACTTCGAATGAGATCTTTGGTAATGGGAATGAATTTGCTTGATGCATCGCTAGTGCCACTGCTAAGTGCAAAGTATTGAATTACTCCTGGCCAACATACATCAGGAATGCCTTCTTTAGCTTTGTGCCACCATTGGGAATATATTTTACTATAATCGTAGGTAGGAACTAGTTGTTGAAATTTTTTGCCTGGATGGCGACCCATTAAAATTTCATCAAATTTATACAGCTGCCCAAACTGAGTAAACCTTGCTTTTCGAATTAATTTTTTTAGCACTTTTATTTGCTGACGCCTAGGGTCACTCACAGGGAGATTTAATGCCCTTGCTATACTCTTGGGTAGTTTCAATTCAAAAATTGGCATGCAGCGGTTTAAAGTTGTAGAGCAAATTTACTCTTTACAAAGCGTTTCTAGGCAATAATTTATAAACTATAAATATTTATTTTTTTAATAAACCAGTAGCCGTTTTATAAATAATGACTGTAAGCTTAAAAAAGGATTATTCATAACCAACAGTATCTTCTAATTGGTGTAAATTTGAAGTCAAAAAGTACTTGGCATTTAATTGTTTCAGCTTTTCGGACAGGTTGATTTTATGGATACAATTCATATCAGCTTTTTTATAGCAGAAGGATTGAAATTTTGACCATAGAAACTCTTTACAGACAGAAATTAATAATGATTATTTTTAACCAGCTAAACTCATAACAATGATAAAATATTTTCAATCAGTAGTAATAATTTTAATGATGGCAACATCAATATCGCTAAACGCTCAAAACAATTCCGCTTCAATTAAAGGAGAGGATGTTACTTACTCGGATGGAACTACTGTTTTAAAAGGCTATGTTGCTTACAATGAAAATCAAAAGGGGAAAAGACCAGCCATTATCGTCGTTCCTGAATGGTGGGGATGCAGTGAGTATGTTAGAATGAGAGCAAGGAAATTAGCAGAGCTCGGATACATTGCAATAGCAGCGGATATGTATGGCGATGGAAAAATTGCAACTAACCCCGGTGAAGCCCAGGCGTTTGCTGGTCCATTTTACAAAGATCCTGCTCTTGGTAAATCAAGAGTAGAAGCAGCAGTTAAAAAAATTAGTTCTTATGCTCAGGCCGATGTAAATAAGTTAGCGGCGATCGGTTATTGTTTTGGAGGTTCAATGGTTTTGAATGCGGCAAAGTTGGGAATGAATTTTAAGGGAGTGGTAAGTTTTCACGGTGGTTTAGCCGGTGTACCAGCTTCTCCGGGAGTGACAAAAGGAAAAATTTTAGTTTGTCATGGTGGAGCGGATAAATTTATAAGCGATAGTGATATTAAAAATTTCAAGGATAATCTTGATGCTGTAAAAGTGCCTTATACTTTTAATACTTATGCAGGAGCTACTCATGCATTTTCAAACTCGGATGCAACAGCAATAGGCAAAAAATTTAGTATGCCGATTGAATACAATGAAGCTGCCGATAAGCAATCGTGGAATGATATGAAGCAATTTTTTACCCTTATTTTTTAATAGAATAAATTGGTGAATGGGCAATGGTGAATGGTGAAAATTTTTATGGTGAAATTTTTTATGAACACAAAATTAAACATTGCCCATTGCCCATTCACCATTCACATTTCTAGAAAATAATTTACAATATGTCAGATGATCTAAGCATTGCAACTGGAAACAAGATTGAAATGTATCAATCAATTATTCCACAAATCGCAGCATTGATAGAGGGTGAGCAAGATCTTATTGCCAATCTAGCAAATATAGCCGCTGCGTTGAAAGAACAGTTTGGTTGGTGGTGGGTTGGATTTTATCTTGTAAAAAATAATGAGTTAGTGCTAGGTCCTTTTCAGGGCCCAGTGGCATGTACTAGAATTCATAAAGGAAGAGGTGTTTGTGGCGCAGCATGGCAACAAGAAAAAACGATCATCGTTCCTGATGTTGAAAAATTTCCAGGGCATATAGCCTGCAGTAGTTTATCAAAATCGGAAATAGTAGTTCCTATTTTTAGTCAGCAGCAAGTAGTGGGAGTGCTAGATGTAGACAGTGAGGTGTTGAATTTTTTTGATGCAACCGACGAGCGTTATTTGAAAGAAATTGTTGATCTTCTAAAGATTAAATAGCCAAAAAAAACCCGGTTGCCTCAGGCAGCCGGGTTTTTTAATTTGTCAACTTATTTAAGAACAATTCATTTTTTAATCTTGTCCCATTGATTTAGAAATTCTTTTGCGCTCGTCTTCATTTAAAACCACCTTGCGCATACGAATTGATTTCGGCGTTACTTCAATACACTCATCTTGTTGAATGTATTCCATACATTCTTCCAAGGTCATTAAAATTTTAGGTGCAGCCTTTGTCGCATCATCACTTCCACTAGCACGGTGGTTAGTTAATTTTTTTGGTTCAGTAGCATTTACATTTAAATCACCTGGCTTAATATGTTCAGCTATAATTTGACCTGTATAAACTTCTTCACCTGGATCTACAAAAAATCTTCCTCTGTCTTGTAATTTATCGATTGAGTATGCAGTGGTCTTTTCTAAATTTTTAGATAACAATACACCATTACTTCTACCAGGAATATTTCCTTTCCATGGACGGTAATCAGTAAATCGATGAGCCATTACTGCTTCACCTGCTGTACCTGTTAACATCGTGCTACGCAATCCAATCAATCCTCTAGAAGGAATATCAAACTCCAAATGCTGCATTTCACCTTTGCTTTCCATGATAAGCATTTCGCCCTTGCGTTGTGTAACAAGGTCAATTACCTTACCACTAAATTCTGCTGGCACATCCACAACAAGGTTTTCGTAAGGCTCACATTTTTTGCCATCGATTTCTTTAACCAATACCTGAGGGTTACCAATCGTCAACTCAAAACCTTCCCTTCTCATTGTTTCAATCAATATACCTAAGTGTAATATTCCTCTTCCATAAACTAAAAAGCTATCAGCACTCTCTGTATCTTCAACACGTAAGGCCAGATTTTTTTCAGTCTCTTTCATTAAACGATCTCTAACGTGTCGAGAAGTAACAAATTTTCCTTCTCTACCAAAGAAAGGAGAGTTATTGATACTAAACATCATACTCATTGTTGGTTCATCTACACTAATCACAGGCAATGCTTCAGGGAAATCAATATCACAAATAGTATCTCCAATGTTAAATTCGTCTAGACCAACAATTGCACAAATATCACCTGCACTTACTTCAGTTACTCTCTTTTTACCTAGAGCCTCGAAAGTGTACAATTCTTTGATTTTCATTCTTTTAATGCCACCATCAGCTTGCACTAAAGCTATTGACTGACTTTCTTTTACAGTACCACGGGCAACCTTTCCTACGGCAATTCTTCCTAAAAACGAAGAGAAATCCAATGAGGTAATCTGCATCTGAGTGGTTCCTTCATTTACTTTAGGCTCTGGTACGTGTTCTAGAATAGCATCTAACAGAGGAAAAATATTGTCAATTTCAGTAAGAGAAGTATTCATCCAGCCATTTTTGCTACTACCGTAAATGGTAGGAAAGTCTAGCTGTTGTTCAGTAGCATCTAGGTTAAAAAATAGTTCAAATACGGCGTCGTGCACTTCATCAGGACGACAGTTTGGTTTATCTACTTTATTAATTACCACTATTGGATGAAGTCCTAGTTGCAAAGCTTTTTGAAGCACAAAACGGGTTTGTGGCATTGGCCCTTCAAAGGCATCTACCAACAATAAAACCCCATCTGCCATTTTTAAAACTCGCTCTACCTCTCCACCAAAATCACTATGGCCGGGAGTATCAATTACATTGATTTTAGTACCCTTGTAGGTTACGGATACGTTTTTACTAAAAATGGTAATACCTCTTTCTCTTTCAAGATCGTTGTTATCCATAATCAGTTCACCAGTTTCCTGGTTGTCACGAAAAATGTTGGTACTGTGTAAAATCTTGTCTACCAATGTGGTTTTGCCATGATCAACGTGAGCAATGATGGCGATTTTTCTTATTTTTATTATTAAATTACTTTTCGCCTTTTCTACCTGTTTAGCAGCTTATTTTTAGGATAAATACTAGTCAGTTTGAAAGAAGGCTGTTTTTTAAGCGGCAAAAGTAGGCTAATTCTGCCGTAAAGCAAGCTTAAATGTAAATAAACATTGGCCTTTCCATAGTTTTAGCCATCCGCTCCATTGGCCAGATTAGGACAATATTCCCCTCCTTTTAACTATCAATTGATTAAACACTAGTGGTAATTGTTGCAATTATACGAAAGAGTGCCAAGCTCTCCATAGGAGGTAGTAATGATTGGTAAGGTAAATGTCAATTTTTGGTTGATCCTGTTGATCCGATAATGATAAATATCATAAAAACTTTGACGCCCATCATTTATTGAAAAACTAAGGTCCTTCATCTTTGCTTTTACTATTGATCAACATCAAAAAGATTAGCCTATTAAAAATGAAATTACGATACCAGTAAGTTGTTATCACTGTGGTGAACAATGTGATGAAATTATTAAAATGGATAATATTAGTTTTTGTTGCGAAGGTTGCAAACAAGTCTATCTATTATTGAATGAAAATAATTTATGTGTCTACTATAATTTTGAAAAGGCTCCAGGCATTAAAGCCAAGGGAAAATTTGTTACTGGAAAATTTGCTTATTTAGATGATGCGGAGATCATTCAAAAGTTAGTTCAATTTACTAGTGATACACAAACTAATGTATCCTTTCAGTTGCCTCAGATGCATTGTTCGTCTTGTGTTTTTTTATTAGAAAATCTACATCGAATTGAACCAGGGATTATTAAATCAATAACCAATTTTCAACGAAAAGAGGTCTTTATTATTTTTGATCCGCTAAAAATTTCATTAAGAAAAGTAGTAGAGTTACTAGCCTTTATTGGCTATGAACCTTTCATTCGTTTACAAGATAGTTTCGAAAAGCCCACAATTAGTTTCAATAAAAAAGAATTATATCACATAGGAGTAGCAGGTTTTTGTTTTTCTAATATTATGATGCTAAGTTTTCCTGAATATTTTTCAGCAGGAAATATTGAGCAAGCAGGATTAAAGGCAACCTTTGCCTGGTTAAATTTATCATTATCACTTCCAGTATTATTTTTTAGTGCATCTGGAATTTTCATTTCCGCCTGGAAAGGCATGAGACAAAAGTTTTTAAATATTGACGTTCCCTTAGCACTCGCTATATTGGTTACTTTCGGAAGAAGTTATTACGAAATTATATCAGGCCAAGGTGCTGGATGGCTGGATTCGGGAACGGGTATTGTTTTCTTTATGCTGATAGGGAGGTGGTTTCAAAATAAAACCTATGATTCTTTTTCATTTGATAGAGATTATAAATCTTATTTTCCATTGGGAGTAACAAAACTGATGAATGGAAAAGAAATTAATATTCCAGTGACACAGCTAGCCAAAGGTGATTGTATCATCATAAGAAATGAAGAGATGGTACCTGCAGATGCAAAATTGGATCAGGGCGAAGCCAATGTTGATTATAGCTTTGTGAGTGGAGAGAGTAAGCCGGTAGCAAAAAAAACAGGTGACCTCATTTATGCAGGCGGGAAACAATGTGGAAGTTCCATTAGATTGCTAGTTGTAAAAGAAGCTTCTCAGAGCTACATTACTCAACTATGGAATAATGATATTTTTAAAAGAAAGAAAAACATTGCGACATCCTTTATTCATCCCTGGAGTAAATATTTTACTGCTGCACTTTTTTTGGTAGCAATTACCACAGGGATTTATTGGGCCTTCGTAGATTCATCAAAAATATTGCCATCAGTTACTGCGGTTTTAATTGTTGCCTGTCCATGCTCATTGCTGCTTTCCACAACGTTTACATACGGAAATATGCTTCGTATTTTTGGGAAAAATAAATTGTATCTTAAAATGCAGGCGTTATTGAAAGTCTTGCTAAGATTAATACAATTGTTTTTGATAAAACAGGCACTATAACTCAAAATGAATTTGCCAAAGTTTTTTACGAGGGTACTACATTAACTAATTATGAAATCGCAATTATAAAGTTGGCCACGGGGCAATCAGCTCATCCACTCAGGCATAATTAAACCTTCCTAAACCAGTTTACGGAGAGCTGAAATCATTTTCCAACAACTGTGTAGTTGATAAAATTAGTGATAAAGTAAACTAGCAAAATAGTTCAGTAAATGCTATTGGCTGAGTGATTACATTTTAAAAGCTAGTTATTTAAAGGCTTTTTATTTTTAACTTTTTATTTCATTACATAATACTATGTTTGGAATCTAAAACAACCTACTTCATGAATAAGCTACTAGTTTTTTTTGCATTTATTGCTGCTAGTTTTCAAATTAGTGCGCAAACCAATTTTACTGCATTAAAAATCACTCCAGAATATCCAATGCAGGGTAGAAAACTAAGTTTTGAATACAATAATAATAATAAGTCTTCCCTTAATAAGCAACCAACGGTAGCGGTAGTTGTTTACCTGTTTACAGAAAAAGGACCAAAAATTTTAGAACCAGTGATTACAAAAAAGGGGACAATATATTCAGGGTCTATAACACTCGACAGCAATACTAGTTGCATTGCTTTTGATGTTTCTTCCGGCAAAGAAAAAGATATGAATGGCAGCAAAGGTTATATTGTACCTGTATATAAAAAAAATAAACAGCCAGTAGATGGATATTATGCTTGGGTGAGTTCCCTTTATAATGGTTATGGGGAGTATTTGTTTCGTTTACCCAATGATGCAGATAAAGGTTTAGCTGTTTTAGAAGAAGGTTTAAAAGAAAATCCGTTACTAAAAAACAATATTGGCTTTTTTAGTAGCTATCTAAACGCATTAAGCAGAGCAAAGAAAAAAGAAGCTGCTCCTTTTATAGCAAAAGAATTAGAAAATTTTGAGGCAAAGGGAAATTTAAAAGAAGCAGGATACAATACGCTTATTCAATGGTATAATAAAGATAAAAAAAAGGCCAAAGCAGATAGTCTAACAGTAGCAATGAAAGCAGCTTTCCCTGAAGGCGACTGGAAAAAAAATGAAGCGGGAGCTGCATTTTATAAAGAAAAGGATCTTGCTAAAAAAGTGATTCTCTTTCAAGAATATGTTGCCAAATATCCTTCCTCAGAAGCTAATCAATCTCAAATTGATAATTTTAAATCACAATTGGCACTTGCATATGGCAAAGCCAAAGATTTTAAATCCTATTATGAATGGAGCAAAGGATTAGCTAAAGAAATAGTTGCTAGTAATAACAATAACCTTGCTTGGGCAATGGCTGAAGCGGATGAGCACCTTGAGGAAGCAAAGAGAATGGCTGCAGAGGCAAGCGGTTATACGAAAAATGAACTACAACATCCAACAGAAAAAAAACCTAATGAATACACTGCTAAACAATGGGAAGATCAACTTAAATCATCTTATGCCATGTTTGGCGATACCTATGCTTTTGTATTATACAAATTAGGAGATTATAAAAATGCTTATCCCATTGCCAAAGAAGCTGCAACTATCAACAAATTAAAAGATGCTGAATACAACGAACGTTATGCGCTGTTGGCAGAAAAGGTAATTTCAACAGCGGATGCAAAAAAATTAATAGAGCAATTTGTAAAAGAGGGTGTGGCAACAGCTAAGACAAAAGAAGCGCTTAAAAATTTATATGTAAAGGAAAAGAGCTCTGAGAATGGCTTTACTACCTATTTAGCAGATCTTGAAGCAGATGCAAAAAATAAAAAAAGACAGGAAATCGCAAAAAGTATTTTAGATGAAGCTTCTCCAAAATTTAGTTTGAAAGATTTTGAAGGAAAAACGTTAGGCCTTGATGATTTGAAAGGAAAAGTTATCGTTGTTGATTTTTGGGCAACCTGGTGCGGGCCTTGTATTGCTTCTATGCCAGCCATGAATAAAACATTGGCAAAATACAAAGACAATGAAAATGTAAAATTTTTATTTGTAGACACCTGGGAATCTGTAGAGAATAAATTGCAGAATGCAAAAGAATTTATGAATAAGAAAAATTATCCCTTTTATGTTTTGATGGATAACGATAATAAAATGGTAGCCGATTTTAAGGTTAGCGGTATCCCTACCAAATTTGTAATTGATAAAGAAGGTAAAATTCGCTTCAAATCTATAGGATTTAGCGGAAATGATGATGCTTTGGTGGATGAATTAACAACAATGATTGAATTAGCTGGTAAGTAATACCATAAATTTATTTTAATTTTACAAGGCTCAGTTTCTGAGCCTTTTGTTTTTTTGTAAACTAAAAAATGCCATTCAATCTAAACTCACCCTATTCACCCGCAGGCGATCAACCAGAAGCCATTCGTCAATTGACTGAAGGAATCTTGGAGGGGGAACAATATCAAACACTTTTAGGAGTTACTGGAAGTGGTAAGACTTTTACAATTGCCAATGTAATTCAAAATGTACAAAGACCTACTTTGGTACTTACACATAATAAAACTTTGGTAGCCCAGCTCTATGGGGAACTAAAACAATTTTTTCCCGACAATGCAGTAGGTTATTTCGTGAGTTACTATGATTACTATCAGCCAGAAGCTTATATGCCCGTTAGTAATACTTACATCGAAAAGGATTTGAGTATTAATGAAGAGTTAGATAAACTTCGGTTACAAGCAACTGCACAATTGTTGAGTGGTAGAAGGGATATTATTGTAGTGGCAAGTGTAAGTTGTATTTATGGTATGGGAAATCCTACAGAGTTTGAAAATGGTATTGTGAGAATACAAAAAGGGCAGGTGATTTCGCGTCAGGGATTTTTGCATTCGCTCGTAAATAGTTTATATAGTCGTTCTCAAGGTGATTTTACAAGAGGCACTTTTAGAGTGAAAGGCGATACGGTTGACATTAATTTACCTTATGTAGATTTTGGCTATCGAATCACTTTTTTTGGAGATGAAATTGAAAGTATAGAGACGCTAGAACTTACTACCAGCAAACGTATTGGTTTAGTTGACAATGCTGCTATCTTTCCTGCTAATTTATATTTAGCTCCCAAAGATATTATGCTAGAAGTAATTAATGAAATACAGGATGAGACAGCAGCTCAAGTAGCATATTTTAAGGATAGCGGTAAGTTTATAGAAGCACAAAGGCTAAATGAAAGAGTAAACTATGACTTGGAAATGATTCGTGAACTTGGTTATTGTAATGGCATTGAAAACTATTCTCGATTTTTTGATAGGCGAAAATCGGGGACTCGCCCCTTCTGCTTATTGGATTATTTTCCTAAGGATTTTATTTGCATCATTGATGAAAGCCATCAAACCATTCCTCAAATAAGTGGTATGTATGGTGGCGATAGAAGCCGTAAACTTGTATTAGTGGATTATGGTTTTCGTCTACCCAGTGCGTTAGATAATCGACCGCTTAATTTTCATGAATTTGAAAATATGGTTAACCAAACCATATTTGTAAGTGCGACTCCAGGTGATTTTGAACTTGAAAAAACTGAAGGTGTAGTAGTTGAGCAAGTAGTGCGACCTACAGGTTTGTTAGACCCTCCCATTGAAGTGCGGCCTTCTATTAATCAGATAGATGACTTATTAGAGGAGATTGATAAACGAATAATAAAAGGAGATAGAGTATTAGTGACTACGCTTACTAAGCGAATGGCTGAAGAAATGGATAAATATTTACAACGCATCAATATTAAAAGTAAGTATATACATAGTGAAGTGGATACACTAGAGCGAATTGAAATTTTGCGAGAGCTACGCTTAGGAATTATTGATGTGTTGGTGGGAGTTAACTTATTAAGAGAGGGGCTAGACTTACCAGAAGTTTCTTTAGTGGCTATTTTAGATGCAGACAAGGAAGGTTTTTTACGTAATGAAAGAAGTCTAACTCAAACAGCAGGAAGAGCAGCTCGAAATGTAGATGGATTGGTATTATTTTATGCAGATAAGATGACGGGGAGCATGCAAAAAACTATTGACGAAACCAGTAGAAGAAGAGAAAAGCAAATTGCCTATAATATACAACATGGTATTACACCCACTACGATTATTAAAAGTAAAGAACAGATTTTTGCACAGGGGTCAGTATTAGATGTAAAGGGATACGACCCGTCTAATCCTTATTCTGTTGCTGCTGACGAAGGTATAGTGAATCTAGCTGCAGAAGACCAGGCTGATTATTCAACAATACCGCAAATTGAAAAAGGCATTGTAAAAATTAGAAAAGAAATGGAAAAAGCAGCCAAGGATATGGATTTTATGGAGGCAGCTAGATTGAGGGATGAGATGTTTAGAATGCAAAAACAATTAGAAGAAATGAAAAGCCAGTAAAAAATTAATTTGCTAATTTTTTAAAAAGTATTCCAGCTGCCATTAATTTCTATTTCTACCGGTCTCGTCTGGGTATAAATTTTGAACGACATCGCTTTGCCAGAATTTTTTATTTTCCACCTCTAGAATTGAAAGCCTTCCATTGAAAGCCGCTCCCGTATCGATATTCCAAACATTCACCGCATTCATCGGCTCAAAGCTATCATAGTAAAGAGTAGGCGTATGGCCAATATATATTTCACTAAATAATTTTAATCTTTTAGGGTAAAGGGCCGATTCTTTTTTAATTCTTTTGTCCATGCATAATGCCATTTCCCAAAGGGTTCTGTCCCAACTATAATTACTGCTGTAATGCTCTTTGTAAGGACCATGAAGAGAAGAAAATCCCGCATGAATAAACAGGCGGTTTTCTTCATCAATGAAATAATTCTGCATCCTTTGAAAAAAAGCCAAATGATTTAATTTCTCTGCCTCAGATCTGCTTTCGTAACTTCTAAAGGTGGCTCTTCCGCCATTGAATAACCAGGTTTCATCTTCAATTTTTTTCTCTAGCCATTGCTCACACCATAGGTCGTGATTACCTTTTATGAAAACACATTTAAATTTTTTTTCTAATTCGATTAGGTATTGGATGACCTCAAATGACTGGCTCCAGCCATCAACAAAATCTCCTAAAAAAATCAGTTGGTCGGTTTCCTTTACCGCCGCTTTTTCAATGATTTGTTGTAAAGCTTTGAAGGCACCATGAATATCTCCAATCACTAGGGTTCTGTTCATAAAAAGGGCAATTTTAAGCAGGTATCGTGCTCATCGCAAATTTAAGTTAAAAATGATCATTACTGAATGTATTAAAGAGATGGCGACGCTTTGTTAAGCTACTATTAAAACAGCCTTTTTTAACCTCTTACAGATGAAACCCTTTGTTAGAAGGGGCTTTGGATAGTGACAGCAGCTAATAAAGTGGCCCTAGTAGAAAATTATATCAATTTAAATTACTAACTTCCAATTCTATTATCTAATAAAATAAAAGACATTGATATGATTACAGTAGCACTTTACAATCTTAAGGGCGGCGTTGGTAAAACGGCGAGCTGTGTAAATTTTGCCTATTTAGCAGCAAAAGATGGCTTTAAAACCCTGCTTTGGGACATTGACCCTCAAGGCTCTACTACATTTTATTATAAGGTAAAACCCAAAGACGTATCAGGAATAAAAAAATTGATTAGCAAGGATGCTAAATTGGAAAGTGCCATCATGGCAACGAATTATGAAAACTTAGAGATAATACCTGCTGATGCATCCGCTAAGAGTTTTGATATTATGGTGGAAGAAATGAAAGGGAATAAGACCAGACTAAAAAGTATTTTGAAACAATTAGAAAATGAATATGATTTTGTTTTTATAGACTGTCCCCCTGGCTTTAGCGCATTGAGTGAAAATATTTTTAGCGCTGCGGATGTAGTACTTATGCCAATTATTCCTACTACTTTATCTGTTCGTACCTACAATATGGTAAAAGACTATTTTAAAGAGAAAGATTTAGACAGCAGCAAGATGATGTGCTTTTTTACCATGACAGATCTTAGAAAAAACATGCACAATGAAATCATGGAATTGTTATACAAAGACAAAAAGTTTTTTCAAAATTATGTCCCCTATTTATCCGATGTAGAAAAAATGGGCATCCATCGTCAGCCGATTGAAGAGTTTGCAAGAAGTAGCTCTGCAGCTAAGGCTTATCATGAGCTGTGGACGGAAATTAAAGAAGGGGTTGTGGAATAAAATCTCGCTTTAATAAAAATTACTGCTTTATAAGAATGATTCAGCAAGGTTAATTTGCTGCCGACTTTGGCAGTGAGGATTCAATTGCATTGGTTATATATTGTAAATTGATAATTAATTGTATGAAAATATACAAGTGTAAATGCTTATATAATTTTACATGCAATTCCGTTTTCAACTATTAAGTATTTTATCAATTTACTTTAATAACTTACTTTTACCAGATGCAAAAAAAATTATTTCTTCTTGATGCATTTGCCCTTATTTTCAGGGCTTATTATGCCTTGATTCGTAACCCTCGTATTACTAGTAAGGGTAGAAATGCCAATGCTCAATTTGGATTTACTAATACCTTAATTGACTTAATCAATAATCAAAAGCCTACTCATATGGCAGTGTGTTTTGATACACATGCACTGACCGAGCGCCATACCGATTTTGCAGACTATAAAGCGAATAGACAGGAAACCCCTGAAGACATTCTATCTGCTGTACCAGATATTAAGCGAATTATTGAAGCATTAAATATTCCTGTGGTGGCCATTGATGGATACGAGGCTGACGATGTAATTGGTGCATTAGCAAAGCAAGCCGAAAAAGAAGGGTATGAGGTATACATGGTAACTCCAGACAAAGATTATGGGCAGTTAGTTTCAGAAAATATTAAAATTTATAAACCACCTTATCAAGGAGGTAGTGCTGAAATTTTAGGGCCAGAAGAAATTTGTGTTAAGTGGGGCATCAACAATGTGTCTCAAGTGATAGATATGCTAGGTTTGATGGGCGATGCAGTAGATAATATTCCTGGAATAAAAGGTATTGGTGAAAAAACAGCTGCAAAATTATTACAAGAGTATGGGACATTGGAAAACATACTCGATCATGGAGATGATATTAAGGGGTCTGTTGGTGAAAAGGTAAGAGCTGGAAAAGACATGGCATTGCTTAGTAAAAAGTTAGCTACTATCATTATCAATGTACCAACAGAATTTCATGCGGAGAACTTTAGGATAAAGGAGATGAACCGCGAGGCTTTAAAAGAAATATTTACTGAGCTGGAATTTAAAGCAATGGCTAAAAGAATTTTGGGAGAAGAAATTATTTTAGACTCGACACCTGAGCCATCGGATACAGTTAAAAATTCTCCTTCTGCAACGGTTGGCCAGTTAGATTTATTTGGTAATGCAGTTAGTCAGCCGGCGAAGAAAGAGTTTAATGAATCTGATGAAGAGATTGGGGCTGGAAATGATTTGATAGCAGATAAAAATATTAACAACACTCCGCATAATTATCAACTGGTTAATACAGCCGCTTCAATTGAAGCATTGAAAAAGTTATTATCCTCATCAATTGAAATTTGTTTTGACACAGAAACGACAGGTATAGATGCAAACAATGCCGAACTTGTGGGGTTGAGTTTTTCAATTCTTCCTGGTGAAGGATATTATATTCCATGTTCGGCTCAAAGAGAAGAATGTATACAGTTGTTAAAAAGCTTTGAATCAATTTTTAATGATGAATCCAAGACTTGGGTTGGGCAAAATATTAAATATGATTTGTTGATATTGAAGTGGTATGGTTTTACATTGAAAGGAAATATTTTTGATACCATGCTAGCGCATTATGTACTAGAGCCAGAAGGCAAAAGAAGTATGGATGCATTAAGTGCAAAATATTTAGGCTACCTGCCGGTATCAATAACTGAACTCATAGGAAAAAAAGGAAAGGGCCAAGGTAATATGAGAGATGTTGATCTCGAAACAATTAAGGAGTATGCTGCAGAAGATGCAGATATCACACTTCAATTAAAAAATGTTTTTCTTCCACAGTTAGCTTCTAAATCAGTAGAAAAAATTTTCTATGAGGTGGAAAATCCTTTGGTAAAGGTATTAACCGACATGGAGTTTGAAGGTATTCGAGTGGATGAATCTTTTTTAAATGTATATAGTCAACAGTTAGAGGTAGAGGCGAAAGTAAGTGAGGAAAGCGTATATGAGCAAGCTGGAGTTCGCTTTAATTTAGCAAGTCCTAAACAATTGGGAGAAGTATTATTTGAAAAATTAAAACTAGATCCTAAGGCAAAAAAAACGAAGACAGGACAATATGCTACCGGAGAAGATGTATTGGCAAAATTAGCTCACCAGAATAAAATTTGTGATGACATTTTAACTTTTCGTGAGCTAACGAAATTAAAGAATACTTATATTGATGCCTTGCCATTGTTGATTAATAAAAAAACTGGGAGGGTTCATACGAGCTATGCTCAGGCAGTGGCTGTGACGGGAAGACTAAGCAGTACCAATCCAAATTTACAAAATATACCGGTGCGTACGGAAAGAGGAAGAGAGATTAGAAAAGCGTTTATTCCTAGGGATGAAAATCATGTATTGATATCTGCCGATTACTCTCAAATTGAATTAAGAATTGTTGCTGCCATTAGTGGAGATATAAATATGTGTGAGGCTTTCAAGACTGGCAAAGATATTCATACTGCTACGGCAGCTAAAGTATTTAATGTAGAAGAGTCTGAGGTAACAAAAGAAATGAGGTATCGAGCAAAGAGTGTGAACTTTGGAATTATCTATGGACAAGGTGCATTTGGCTTAGCTGAAAATTTGGGTATTTCAAGAGGGGAGGCAAAAGAGATCATTGATAATTATAAAAAGCAGTTCCCAAATATTCAAAAGTATATGGACGATACAATCAACTTTGCAAAAGAGGCTGGGTATGTAGAAACCTTAATGGGAAGAAAGAGGTGGTTGAGGGATATTAACTCAGCTAATTTTACAGTAAGAGGTTTTGCTGAGCGAAATGCAATTAATTCTCCTATTCAGGGATCTGCAGCAGATATGATTAAGTTGGCGATGATAAAAATTCATGCGGAGTTTAAGCGACAAAACTTTAGATCAAAAATGTTATTACAGGTTCATGATGAATTGGTGTTTGATGCGCATAAGGAAGAGGTAGAAATAATAAAACCGGTAATATTAAATTGTATGCAAACAGCAATGGCCTTGCCTAATGGTGTTCCTACAGATGCAGAAATAGGACAAGGAGATAATTGGTTGGTAGCACATTAATTTTTCGAGTGAGTCACTGCCAAGAGTGAGTCACTGCCTAGGGTGACTCACTCTTGCCAGTGACTCACTCACCCCACTCCACCCGGTGACTCACTCAAGCTAATAATTCAACGATAAAATCTAATATCTAGGATAAGGCTACCAAAATGTGTATATTGACACTATTGTATTTTATTACCCAGTGACTCACTCTAGGCAGTGACTCACTGGGTAATAAAATACAGCAATTTAAATACAACAAATGCCCACCCCAGAAACACTCAAAGCTCATTTTTCTCCAGTAGAGTATTATCATGTAGTCTGTAAAAGTATAGATGGTCTATTACTTTTTCAGGATAATCAGGACTTTAAAATATATAAAGAACGGTTTAAAAAATTCACTGGAGACTTTTTGGATGTTTGGAGTTTTTGTTTTCTTAACAACCATACACACCATATTATTAAAACAAAGACTTCAGCTGCTATTTATAAATTTATAGAGCGGGTTCCAAAAAAGCAGAGAACAACTTCAATGAATGATTTTTTTAAGGAATGTGAGAATCAATTATTTTACAATAAAGTGATTGAGCGTCAAATGAATAGCTTTTTAGTTTCTTATGCTACTTATGTTAACAATAAATATATAAGGAAGGGTGGAATTTTTCAAAAGCCATTTAAAAGAATTCAAATTGCTGGAGAAGCTCACTTGCAACAAGCTATTATTTATACCAACGCAAATGCTCAAAAACATCAAATGATTAAAGATTATAGAAAATATCCTTTCTCATCTTATTTACCTTTAGTAGAAAACGATCATCAATGGGTAGATGCTAAAAGCGTACTTGAATTTTTTAATGGCTTAAATAATTTTATCTTTACCCACAATGAGCAAGCAGCTTATTTTTATCAAAAAGATTGGCCTTTGTCAAAATTGGAATAAACTCGGTGAGTCACT
>Ga0222712_10001639_pt1 | contig 27169 bp, 34 predicted proteins | sample C33_657DmetaG_FD_165043 | JGI IMG/M metagenome (GOLD analysis project Ga0222712, IMG submission 165043) | Estuarine water microbial communities from San Francisco Bay, California, United States - C33_657D | ecosystem: Environmental > Aquatic > Marine > Unclassified | place: USA: California... | reverse complement strand
AAGGACTTCTTACAATTGGTAAACAAAGATGTGAGTGTATATTCGCCATCTAAAAAGAAAGTTTACAATATTGATGAGGTTAAGGAAGAATTTGGTATTCACCCACATAACTTTATTAATTTCAGAATGATTGATGGTGATAAATCCGATAATGTAGAAGGTATTAGTGGGTTGGGATTAAAAACGATTATTAAATCATTTCCAATATTAGCAGAAGAGGAGGTACAAACTACTGAATCTTTATTAGAATATATCAATGAGCAACCAAAGAAAACAAAAGCTCATGATTTATTTGAAAATAATTTGGAAATATTAAAAAGAAATCGTAAATTGATGCAATTATCTGAACCAACATTTAGTGGTAACCTCCGTATGAAAATTATGGATAGATACAACGAACAAATGGATAAATTCAGTAAGCAAGAATTTTTAAAAATCGGATTGAAAACCCGTATATTGGATGCATTTCCAAATGTTACGGACTGGTTACAATCCACATTTTCTCACATAGCAAAATTTTAAACAATGGCAGAAAGATTAGTAAAACCCCTTGGAGATAGAGTTCTCCTAACAGAATTAGAAGGTGAGCCACAAACAACCGCAAGTGGTATCATTATTCCGGATAGTGCAAAAACTGAAGATGTAAAAAAAGCAAAGGTAGAATCGGTAGGACCTGGCGTTTACACACAAAGTGGAGTATTGATTCCGATGAATGTAAATGTAGGTGATGAAGTAATTCTTCCACCATATCACCAAGGACAAGAAATCAAAATCGGTGGTAAAAAATATATCATTTTAAGAGAATCAGAAATCTTAATGGTAGTAAAATAATTTTAAATTAAACATGGACAAAAAGTATGAAGTGTATTAAATGTATCAAAGTAGCCAAAGGTTACGAATTGGATGAAATCCGTAGAGTATCAGATATTGATGCAGATGAAAGAGTAAAAGGTGGATATTGGAAATTTATCCCCAAGTCAGAATGGAAGTTGGCGACTCGTAAACCAAAGAACGACCAAGCTACTGACCAAGCTACCGACCAAGTAAAGGTTAAATCAAAAAAACAATTAAAGAAACAAAAAGCTGAAGCATAATGGAAGTAGTAGATACATTGGTAAAATATGGACAATCGTATCAATCTAAAGTTGTTGCTTCTCTTATAACAGATGTTAAGTTTCTTGAACAGGTAAACGAAATCACCAAACCAACATTTTTTGAATCACAAGCAAACCAATGGATTATCGATTCGGTATTGCATTACTTTAATGAGTATAGAGCAGTTCCTACAATGGAAGTGTTTAAAATTAAAGTAGGTGATATTGAGGATAAAGGTTTAAAGCAGACCGTAGTTGACCAACTAAAAAATGTTTACCTACAAGTAGGTTCAGATGATATTCCATATGTAAAGAAGGAATATCTTACATTCGCCAAAAATCAAAAGGTAAAAGATGCCTTACTAAAATCCGTTGACCTTCTTAAAGCAGGTAATTACGATAAAATCATAGATACAATGATGGCTGCATCCAAAGTGGGTGTAGAATCGGATTTGGGTATGGATTATATCGATGAATTCGAAATGATAATGGAAGATGTTAAACGAAATTCAGTATCCACAGGTTGGGAGGTTATTGATGAATTAATGGATGGCGGATTAGGACCAGGTGAATTAGGAGTTGTAATGGCTCCATCGGGTATTGGTAAGAGTTGGTTCTTATCAAAGATAGCATGTTCGGCATTACAAAAGGGTAAAAATGTTTTACATTATTCTTTGGAGTTATCCGAAAGTTATGTAGGACAAAGATATACTACAATTTTGACTGGAATTCAAACTTCCGAACATAAAGAACGAAAGGATGATATTATCAGAAAGATTAAGAGTACACCTGGTAGAGTTCGTATAAAATACTATCCACCACAATTCGCATCTTCTAAAACTCTTGCAGCTCATATTGAAAAGTTAAAGCAAATTGGATTTGCACCAGATTTAATCATTATTGATTACGCCGATTTATTAAAAAGTGGTAGTGGTAGAGATGGATTATATGCGGAGTTAGGTGGAATTTATGAAGAACTTAGAGGATTGAGTGGTGAGATGGGTATTCCAATTTGGACAGCAACTCAAACAAATAGAGCAGCTATTGAGCATGAAGTAATTGGAGCAGATTCAGTTGGTGATTCGTATAAGAAAGTACAAACTGCTGATTTCATTATGAGTGTTAGTAGAAAAACAAAGGATAAACTATCCAACACAGGTCGAATTCACATCGTTAAAAATAGATTTGGACCTGATGGGATGACATTCCCAGCAAAGATTGATACTTTTCACGGTATTATGGATGTGTTTGCAGCAGCATCGGTTGATGGTATGACTGCTACAAAAGATTCTAAGAATGGTGAAAATTTAGAGAAAAAATTATTACATAAGAAGTATGTGGAAAACATGGGGTAAACTGACGAAAAGTCATATAAAATTTTCTAAAGAAAAAAGAAAATTTATAAATTCGGAAGATAGTTATACCTACACTTCAAACAAAAATTTATAAAAACGATGAGCAAATTATTTACGGATAGGATTCCATACAAACCATTTGAATACCCTGATTACTACAATGAGGGATGGTTGAAACAAATGCAAGCATTTTGGTTACATACTGAAATACCAATGCAGGGAGATGTTAAGGATTGGAATGAGAACTTAACAAAAGAAGAAAAACACTTAGTTGGTAACATCCTTTTAGGTTTTGCTCAAACCGAATGTGCAGTATCAGACTATTGGACTGGTATGGTTACTAAATGGTTTCCAAAGCATGAGATTAGACAGATGGCAATGGCATTTGGTTCTCAAGAAACAATCCATTCAGTAGCATATTCATATCTTAATGAAACATTAGGATTGGATGATTTCGCAGGTTTCCTACATGATGAAACAATGAAGGAAAGATTTGAGTTATTAACAAACACAACCGCAGATTGGACACCAAAAGATTTGGATACCAATCATCAGGCTAGAGTTGAGGTTGCTCGTTCACTTGCTATCTTTTCGGCATTTGCAGAGGGTGTAGCACTTTATTCATCATTCGCTGTATTGTATTCATTCCAAATGAGAAATCTCCTAAAAGGAATTGGACAACAAATGAAGTGGAGTGTTAGAGATGAATCCCTACACTCAAAGATGGGTTGTCAACTATTCAGACATATGTGTGATGAGTTTCCTGAATTGTTAGAAGAAGCTAAAGCTGATATCTACAAAGCAGCTGAAATCATTAGAGATTTAGAACATAAATTTATTGATAAGATTTTTGAATTAGGAGATTTGGAAAATCTTAAAAAAGATGACCTAAAAGAATTCATTACAAAGAGAGTTAATGAAAAGTTAGCGGAATTAGGTTACAACCCAATACCAGGAGGAGATGATTACTTTGAATATGATGAGAAGAAAGCATCTGAATTGGATTGGTTCTATCATCTTACAGGAGGAGTTACACACACCGATTTCTTCGCAATGAGACCAACGGATTATTCAAAAGCAGGAGAAGGTGAAAATTGGGATGATATATTTTAAATTATAAGTTATGAAAAATTACGGAGAAGAATACGGATGGGAAGTAGATGTTGATTTCCCACATTGGGGAAATAATGAGATATATGTAAAAACTATATCCAAAACATATTTACAAGCTGGAGAAAAGCCAAAAGATGCATATTGGAGAGTTGCTACGGCAGTTGCTAAGAGATTGGATAAACCACAATTAGCAACAAAGTTCTTTGATTACATTTGGAAAGGTTGGTTGTGTTTAGCAACGCCTGTATTAGCAAACACAGGTACCGATAGAGGATTACCAATTTCATGCTTCGGTATTGATGTTGGTGATAGTATCTATGAGATTGGTTCAAAGAATTTAGAATTAATGCTGTTAGCAAAGCATGGTGGTGGTGTTGGTATTGGTATCAATATGATACGACCTGCAGGTTCTAAAATCACCGGCAACGGAACGAGCGATGGTATTGTACCATTTGCAAAAATCTACGATTCTACGATACTTGCAACCAATCAGGGTAGTGTTCGTAGAGGAGCAGCATCGGTAAACATTAAAATCGAACATAAGGATTTTGAAGATTTTTTAGAAATCAGAGAACCTAAAGGTGATGTGAATCGACAATCACTTAACTTACATCAATGTGTTGTAGTTAGTGATAGATTTATGAAGAAGGTTGAAGAAGGTGATACTGAAGCCCGTAGAAAATGGGGTAAGTTACTTCAGAAGCGTAAAGCAACGGGTGAACCTTATATTATGTATAAAGGAAATGTAAACAAAGCAAATCCTGAAATGTATAAGAAGAACGGATTAAAAGTACATATGACTAACATTTGTTCTGAAATCGTTTTACATACCGATGAACAACATTCATTCGTTTGTTGTTTGAGTTCCCTAAACTTAGCAAAGTATGATGAGTGGAAAGATACTGATTTAGTTTATACATCTACTATTTTCTTAGATGGTGTATTAGAAGAATTCTTACAAAGAGCTAAGAATATGAAAGGATTTGAGAATTCAGTTCGTTCAGCAGAAAGAGGTAGAGCATTAGGATTAGGTGTATTGGGATGGCACACTTACTTACAACAAAAAGGATTACCATTCGAAGGATTGCAAGCTCAATTTGAAACTCGTAAGATTTTCTCTCAAATGAAGATTGAATCTGAAAGAGCAAGTAGAGATTTAGCATCTGAATATGGTGAACCATTGTGGTGTAAAGAAAGTGGATTCAGAAACACACACCTAAGAGCAGTAGCACCTACGGTATCAAACTCTAAGTTGAGTGGTAATGTTAGTAGTGGTATTGAACCTTGGGCAGCAAATGTATTTACGGAACAAACATCAAAGGGTACATTTATTCGTAAGAATCCAGAGTTGGAGAAAGTGTTAAAGAAAATGAATAAAAACACCAAAGAAGTGTGGGATAAAATACTTGCAGATGGTGGTTCAGTACAAGATTTGGACTTTTTAGATGATTGGTGTTTTTCACAAGGAAAATTAATTGAATGTAAAGAAGTATCAATTGATGAAAGAGCACATAGATGTAGTTCAGTTAAAGATGTATTCAAAACATTCAAAGAAATTAATCAGTTAGATTTAGTAAGACAAGCAGGTGTAAGACAACAATATATCGACCAGGCAGTTTCTCTAAACTTAGCATTCCCTGCAACGGCTGACCCTAAGTGGATTAATCAGGTTCATTTGGAAGCTTGGAAGCAAGGAGTAAAAACTTTATATTATATGAGAACCGAATCAGTTTTAAGAGGAGATATTGCAGCAAAAGCAATGGACCCGGAATGTGTAAGTTGTGAAGGTTAAACAATTAAAAACTAATACTATGAGTGAGAAGAAAATCGACAAAGGTAAGGTGGCTAAGAAATTACACCAATTACAAAAAAAGTTGAATAGAGTAGAAGAAAATGAGAGTTGGTTAAGTAAAAAGATTAAGCAAGTAAGAGAACACAAATTGATTCAAAAATTAAGAGGAAAAAATAAAATTAAAGATTATGGTAACGGTAAAGAAATTTAGTGCAGCATGGTGTGGACCATGCAGAGCATTGGCTCCAGTAATGAACGAAATCAAAGGTCAGTTTTCAAATGTAAAGTTTGAAGATTATGATGTAGATGAGGCATATGATGAGGCAACTCAATATGGTATTCGTTCAGTTCCAACGGTAATTATTGTAAAGGATGGTAAAGAAGTAGAAAGATTTACTGGCGCATCATCTAAAATGGCGTATGTAAATGCAATCAATGAATCACTAAAATAAAATAAATTTGTGATTGTCAAAAAAAAGTGTTATATTAGAGTTATGTTAAGAGGAGAAGCGCATCCAATGCACAAATTGACTGAAGAGCAGATATTGCAAATCAGAGAACTATACAAAGTAGGTCATAGGAATATTAATGTTATTGCTAGGAACTACAAAGTATCTCCTGCTAACATTAAAAAAATAGTTACGAATCAAACATGGACACACATGATAAAGTGGCCGTATGAAAGAATTAAATAAGTTATATTGTGATACATCAAAATTAGTCGTAAGACAAGTAAACAAAAATGTAGCAAAAGATATCATCATCAATAACCATTATAGTGGGATATGGACGAAGGTATCTTATGCTATTGGTTTGTTTTATGTTTCCAATGATGAGCACAAATTTTTTGGTGGAATAAACGAAAAACTTATTGGAGTAGCATGTTATGGTGACCCGGTTGGTAGACACTCCGGCGCATCCATTTCGGAACTATTAGATAGAACGGAGGTTTTAGAACTTACCCGTTTATTTGTATTTGATGGATATGGTAGTAATATTGAAAGTTGGTTTGTTGGTAAATCATTTGAATGGTTAAGAGAAAACGCACCACACATTAAAGCATTAGTATCGTATTCAGACCCAAAAGCAGGTCATTTAGGAACTGTATATCAAGCAACAAATTGGATATATCAGGGAAATAGAATCAGACCAAATGATAGTTGGAGTTTTAAGTGGAAAGAAGATGAAGAGTGGCATCATAGTAGAACATCATTCGTAAGATATGGTACTAATGACCCAAAGATAATTCAAACGATGGTATCGTTACCATTTTGGATTAAAAAAGAACCGAGAAAACATCGTTATGTTTATATACTTTTGAGTGGTAGAGAGAGAAAGAAGTTATTAAAATCTTTGAAGTATCCATCATTACCATATCCAAAAGCAAAAGAGGAATTTATTGAAGAAATTTATAAATTAGAACCAATTGAAAGAAGCTAATAAGTTATATTGTGATGTATCGAAAGTATATCTATCACCAATTTCAAAAGATATAGCGAAAGATATAATTGTTAAAAAACATTATACTCACGCTTGGACAATGTGTAGATATGCATTAGGCATATATTATAAAACTGAATCCGAAAATCAATTCGGAGATAGTAAACTCATAGGTTGTTTAATCTATGGATTCCCCGTTGGAGCAAGAGCATCTACATCAGTTTGTGAAGGACTTACAAAAGATAATATTTTAGAACTTACTCGTCTTTATTGTGATGATGGATATGGTGCTAATATAGAATCATATGCATTAGGACAATCATTTAAATGGTTTAGGGAGAACGATAAGAATATTAAAGTACTCCTTTCATACGCCGATAACGGACAAGACCATTTAGGAGGTATTTACCAAGCAACCAATTGGATTTATCAGGGGTTAAATACTGATATCGCCTTAATGCCAAATTATGGTATTTCATTATCTAACAATCCTTACAAATGGATTCATAGTAGAAGTGTATTCAATAATTGGGGTAGTGGTAACTTAGAACATCTTAGAAAAGAAATTGGTAAAGAGGGCTACAAAGAGTTTTGGAGAAGAGAAGAACCACCTAAACATAGATACATTCAGATTCTTGCACAAGATAAGAAAGAAAAGAAAGATTTAATCAAACGATTAAAGCATGAAATTAAACCTTATCCAAAGGATACAAGAGAATATAATAAAGGAATTACACACCACACTACGATATCGCCTGAAAACGAAATAACAACTAAATTTTGGTAATATCGAATATTTTTAGTATATTTACAATATGAAATTTTGGGAAACCGGCGAAACAGCCAAAGCAGAAGAATTCAACTACGAAGATATGAAACGAAAGTTCATTGAGAACTTGGATTATCTAAGAACAATGTCAGTTGAAGAACAAACTCTCTACAAAAAGTGGATGGAGTGGAACGAAGATTTAATTGGTAATATGAAAAAGTTACCTGTGTTGCAATCGCATTATGATTCGTTGTGGAAACCTACGGATATAATGAATAAGGAATTAACTATTGCTGAAATACAAGCAATAGACCCTTATGTAGAAATTGTAGATGATGATGCTAAACAATCTACTCGTTGGACTGAGATTCGTAGATTAATTCATACTATGGAGTTTCAAGCTAATCCAGGTCGTAATGTAAAGTGTTATGTAAAAGATAGAGTAAGTGGGAAGATATTAGGACAGATTTGTTTAGGTTCTGATATTACATCGTTGGGTGTAAGAGATGAGTATATTGGATGGCAAAAAGAAGATAAGTTTAAGAATGGTAAATTAAATTGTACTACAATTGCAACTACCATCGTATCAACCCAACCATTTGGATATAACTTTTTGGGCGGTAAGTTAATTGCCGCATTAGCAACATCTCCTGAAGTTAGAGATTACTGGCAAAAGAAATATAATAATCCATTGATTGGAGTAGGTACAACATCCCTATATGGTATTCACTCACAATACAATGGTATTCCTCATTTCAAAACATTGGGAGAATCTAAAGGTAAGATTTCTACAAAGCCCGATGATAAAGTATATGACCCTTGGCATCAATGGTTAAAGGAAAATAAAAAGGAGTGGTATGAACAACATATCACAAGAGAAAGAGAAAGAAATGGTGAGAGTATGGGATACGAAAAGAATGGACCTGTAAGTGGAATTAAACAAAAGATTATTCAGGCTATTTTTAAAGAGTTGGGTATCAAAGGTAACGCTTATGACCATGGATTCCAAAGAGGTGTATACTTTGCACAAATGTATGAGAATGGTAATGAGTTTCTTTGTTCTAAAATCGAAGAAAAGGATTTAATTCTTAAAGAGAAATTTGCAAAAGGAAATGAGTACACTGTAAAATGGTGGAAAGATAAAGCAATCAAACGATATGAAAAATTGTTTGAAGAGGGTAAAATCAAACCGGAAGTTCTATTTTATGTAGATGCAATCGGAATGACATGGGAACAAATGAAAAACAACTATTTAAAAGAAGTGGGAAGATAATATGTATCAAAACATCTATTACGAGAGAGCAAAAAATTTAATACATTTGTGGGATGATAAGAGTGGGTATCAAACAATGCCATACCGAAAATATGCGTATAAGAAAGACCCGTATGGCCAATATCGTTCAATGAATGGTGATAAATTGACTCGTATTTCAAAGTGGGAAAAAGATGAAGCAGATGATTTATTTGAATCGGATGTTCCAGAAACTACAAGAGTGTTGGTTGATATTTACGATTCAGATTTACCATCAACAGGTCATAAAACAATGACATTTGATATTGAGGTAGAAATGATATCAGGTCTACCAAATACTCAATTTGCACAAAATGAAATAACAGCGATAGCATCACATGATGGTTCAACAAAACTATATGATGTATTCGTATTAGATAAAGAAAGAAAAGTTAAAAATAATGCCAAACAATTTAATAAGGATGGTAGAGAGGTTAGTGTCCACATTTTTGATAATGAGAAGAATCTCTTACTTGCATTCCTTAATTATTATGAAGAAGTTAACCCAACTATTTTAACAGGTTGGAATATAGATTTCTTTGATATTCCGTATTTGTACAATCGTATTAAAAATGTATGTGGAGAAGGACATGCTAAAAGATTATCACCAATAGGTCAGGCTTTCTGGTCACCATATAGAGAGAAGTGGAGTTTTGGTGGTGTATCTATTTTGGATTATATTAATCTATATAAAACATACACTTATACATTGGAAGCATCTTATACTTTAAATCATATTGCTACTAAAGAATTAGGTAGAGGTAAGATTGAGTATGAGGGAAGTTTGGATGATTTGTTTGAAAATGATTTGGAAAAATTCATTGAGTATAACATTGTCGATGTGGACTTGGTTGTAGCAATGGATGAGAAACTTCAATTCGTTGATTTGTGTAGAGCCGTTTGTCACGCAGGGTATGTACCTTATGAGGATTACATATTCTCTTCAAAGTGGTTGGAAGGTGCTTGTTTAGCTTATCTTAAAAAGAAAGGGTTGGTTGCAACAAACAAACCAAAAGATAGAAGAGAAAGAATGCAAGCTCTCAAAGATAACAACGAAGAGAAGTTTATCGGAGCATATGTAAAAGAACCCATCGTTGGTAAGTATGATTGGATTTATGATTTGGACTTAACATCTCTATATCCATCAATCATTATGACTCTGAATATTAGTCCTGAAACAAAAGTTGGTAAGATTCAGAATTGGGATGCAGAAGCACATATTAAAGGATTAGATACGACATATAAGTTAGTAGGTAAGGATGGTGATACATACGAATATACTACTCAGGAATTGAAGGAAGTCATTAAGGATAGTAATTTAGGTGTTGCCGCAAATGGAGTTCTTTATACACAAGATAAAGCTGGTTTAATTGCAGATATTCTAAACGATTGGTTTGAGAAGCGTGTTGAATTTCGTAAATTGGAAAAGAAATATGGTACGGAAGGTGATACTGAAAAATATGAATTCTATGCTAAAAGGCAGTTGGTACAAAAGATTCTTTTGAACTCAATGTATGGTGTGTTAGGTTTACCTGCGTTTCGTTTCTACGATGTGGATAATGCTGAAGCAGTAACTCTGACAGGACAAGTAGTAATTAAGAAAACTGCTGAAATGGCTAATATCAAATATTGGAAAGAGTTGGGTACAAAAGAAGATTACAATGTGTACATCGATACCGATTCAATCTATATGATGGCTGAACCATTGGTAAAGCATAGATACCCTGAATATAAGCAATTCGATGAAAAAAGAATGGCTGAAGAAGTGAATACTATTGCTGAAGAAACTCAAACATTCTTAAACTCATTCTACGATATGTTAGCAGAAAGGTTCTTCTTTATTCCAAAAGAGAAACATCGTTTTGAAATTAAAAAAGAGTATATCAGTAAAGCAGGATTTTGGGTAGCAAAGAAGAGATACGCTCAATGGATGGTATTAAAGAATGGTATCCCTTGCGATAAGTTAGATGTTAAAGGATTGGATGTAGTTCGTTCATCATTTCCCAAAGCATTTCAGGAACAAATGAGTGCTATGCTGAAAGATATTCTAATGGGTAAAGACAATGATTATGTTGATACTAAATTGTTGGAATTTAAAAACAATATGATTAATTTGCCAGTTAATAAAATAGCAAAAGGTGGGGCAATCAAAGAGTTGAGTAAATATGATAAAGGAACTTGGACGAGAGATGGTGGTGAATCAATTGCATCTTTTGAGAAAGGAACACCTGCCCATGTTAAAGCTGGTATCACTTATAATCGATTATTAAAGTTCTTTAATTGTCCATTTAAGAATGAACCAATTAGAGATGGTGATAAAGTTAAGTGGGTATATCTTAAAACGAATCCATTAGGATTAGATACGGTAGCATTCAAAGATTATAATGACCCAAAAGAGATTATGGATTTCGTAGAAAGATATGTTGATAGAGATATGATTTATAAAGCGGAGTTGGAAAACAAAGTAGATGATTTCTATAACGCCCTAAAATGGCAAAAAGCATCAAATGACACAAAAACGGCAAAGAAATTCTTTGCTTTTTAAAAAACTTTTCGTATATTTGTAAAACAATAATTTAAAATTTAAAAAAAAAAGTATGAACAAGCAAAATTTATTACGCTTTATTCAAAAGTACTCATTAGGTGGAGTAATTGAGTCGGTAGCATGGAATGCCGAAGGAAACAAATTATCGGTTCGATTTATTTCGGATGATAAAACTATGTTAGGTGAAGTGGACTTTGATGGATTTACATCAACTCCATTTAGTATTGGTATCTATACTACTTCTTTGTTGAAAAACTTAGTAGGTATCTTAGATAACGATTTAAGTTTAAAAGTAGATTCAGTTGGTGATAAGGCGACTGTGTTGAAGTTATCTTCAGATGAAACTGAAACATCTTATCAATTAGCAGATTTAGGTGTGATTCCGGTTGTACCTGATTTGAAACAATTGCCAGAGTTTGGTATCTCAATCGATATGGCATCGAATATGATTGATAAGTTTATCAAAGCAAAAGGTGCATTATCTGATATCGATACATTCACAGTGTTTACTGAAGGTGGTGATTTGAAGATGGCTATTGGTTATTCTTCTATCTCTACAAATAGAGTAACATTTACTGCAACTAAAGGGTTTGAAGGTGAAGTTAAACCAATCTCATTCTCAGCAAAGTATTTGAAGGAAATCTTAACGGCTAACAAAGAGGCTACATCAGCTAAGTTAAAAGTATCAGCAGATGGTTTAGCAAATGTTGAGTTCCAAATTGATAACTTTGTATGTAAATATTATTTAGTAGAAATCTCAAATTAATAAAATGGCAGAGCAATTAGAATTATTCCCAAACTACGATGCTTCATTTGATAAGTTAATTGAAAATGTAGTTGGATGGGCAGCAGATAAAGATATCCTAAAGAAAGAAAATGCACCAAAGCAAATGTTAAAGGTTTTGGAAGAAGTGGGTGAAACGGCTGGAGCATTATTAAAATCTAAGGATGCGGAAATCAAAGATGGTATTGGTGATGCGTTTGTAACACTTATCATTTTGGCTAAACAATTGGGATTAACTCCTAATGAATGTTTAGAAGCCGCTTGGAATGAAATTAAAGACCGTACTGGTAAGACCGTAAATGGTGTATTCGTAAAAAATTAATATGAGCTTTTTCGCAAATAACATTAATAAAAAAGAGCATAGCTTGTGGGTGGAGAAATACCGCCCACAAACTCTTGCTGATTATGTTGGTAATGAAACCATCAAAGAAACTATTCAACAATATTTGGATAATAATGATATCCCACATCTATTGTTGTATGGTAAAGCAGGTACAGGTAAAACCACATTAGCAAAGTTAATCGTAAACACAATCAAATGTGACCATATGATTATCAACGCATCGGATGAGAACAATGTGGATACCGTTCGTAACAAAGTAAAGAACTTCGCATCATCGGTTGGATTTGCAGGATTTAAGGTTGTGATTTTGGATGAGTTTGATTATATGACTCCAAACGCACAAGCAATCCTTCGTAACCTAATGGAAACATTCAGTAAGCATTGTAGATTCATTTTGACTTGTAACTACATTGAGAAGATTATTGACCCAATTCAGAGTAGATGTCAATCTTTTGCAATTACCCCTCCAACTAAAAAGGATGTGGCAATTCAGGTGAGTAAGATATTAGATGCTGAAAAGATTAAGTATGATATTAAGAATGTAGCTGATATTGTAAGTTCATATTACCCAGATATTCGTAGAATCTTAAACACCTGTCAATTACAATCAGCTAAAGGAGAGTTGAAAGTAGATAAAGCTATTATGGTTGAATCTGATTTCAAAACTAAATTAGTAGAAGCACTTAAAGCTAATGATGATAAGAGAAATCTATATCTGAAAACAAGACAAATGGTATTGGATAATCAGATGAATGATTATACTGAAATGTATACATATCTTTATGATAAAGTAGATGAGTATGCAGGCGGAAATACTGCTAATGTGATATTAGCAATTTCAGAATCTCAATATAAAGATTCATTAGTAGTAGATAAAGAAATTGTTTTCGCATCTCTATTGATACAAATTATAAACATTATAAAATAAATAAAATGCAAAACGGACAACAACCCCCAATGCCAAACTTTAGCTTAAACGATACGAGAGATATTCCTTGTGAATGTGGCAATCTAATCTTTATGCCAGGTATGAGATTCAAAAAGGTTTCTCGTCTAATTACCGGTGAAGCTAAGGATTCAATCATTCCTATTGAAGTATTTTTATGTACTCAATGTGGTAAACCATTGCAAGAATTAATGCCGGATGAATTGAAGGATAAAAAAGTAATCGAATAGTATGGCTGGTAAATCATTATTTGACCATATTAAGGCGATAACAACTGAGCAAGACCCAAAGTACTTTGAGCAGTTATCGGAAGAGGATAGAAAGAGTTGGAGTAATTTTATGATTAACCGATTTCTTTCTATGAACCCCGATTGGGTTGAACTTATTGCATCTATACTACCTTTGACTCAATCGCTTGAGCCGAAGGATATGTATAAGTTGTATATCAATGTTATCCCCAAAGGAAGATATTTCCTAAAGTATATGAAAGGAAAATCTTCAGAAAAATATGAAGATTTTGTTGTTAATCTCATAAAAAATGAGTATCTTTGTTCTGAACACCAAGCAAATGAATATCTTGAAATTCTTTATGCAACTAGAGAAGGTAGAGAAAACATTAAGTATATTTGTGAAAAGTATGGTGTAGACAAAAAACAAATAACAAAATTAAAATTAAAAATATAATGGCAAGAGTTTCATTCAGCCAGTATTCAATGTGGAGTTCATGTCCACATCAATACAAGCTAAGTTACATAGATGGTTTATCGGAATCAAGTTCTAATATACATTCGGTATTTGGCTCGGCAATGCATGAAACTCTTCAAGAGTATTTAAGTAGATGCCTTCGTATTTCTAAATCACAAGCTGATAAGAATATGGATACAAAAGAATTCCTCAAAGAAAAGATGAGAGAGTTCTTTATTAAGGAATCTAATGATGGAGCAAACCCTATTTGTTCCAAAGAAGAGTTAGTTGAGTTTTTAGAAGATGGATATCTTATTTTAGATTATTTTCAGAAATCTAAAAACTTCAACAATTTCTTCTCACTAAAAGATGATGAATTGGTTGCAATTGAGCAACCTATTAATACTAAGATTTTAGAAAATGTAAACTTTATGGGTTTCATTGACTTTATCGTTAGAAGCAAAAAGACAGGTAGATATCGTATTACCGATTTCAAAACATCTACCAAAGGTTGGAGTAAGTATCAAAAATCTGACCCAATTAAAAATTCACAAATCCTATTATATAAGAAATTTTATGCTGAGTTGATTGGTATATCACCTGATATAATTGATGTTGAATTTATTATTCTCAAAAGAAAGGTAGCCGAAGTAGAAGATTTTACAATACCTCGTATCAGTAAGCATGTACCAGCAAGTGGTAAACCATCAATCAATAAAGCATGGAAAGGATTTAGTGAGTTTGTAGAAAGTGTATTTGATTCAGAAGGTAAGTATAGAACTGATGTAGAGTATCCTAAGAAGCCATCCAAATTATGCGGTTGGTGTGAATTTTTTGAAAGAGGTTTATGTGATGGAAAATAATTTTATATATATTTATATATAAATTTATAACAACGATGGCAAACCTAAAATTAACTACGGTTAAGGTTATAAAAGAGTTATATGATGAGGATTTTAAGATGGCTACAATTAAAGGTGGTATCAACTTTCAAAAGCTCGTTAATAGAACCTTAGACCTTTATGTAAAAAACGAAAAATTTAGAACACAAGTGAACGACCACAAAGAGTTACAAATTAGTGGTTCACAATTTTAAGAAACAAAAAAAGTTATGGCAAAAAAGAAAATCCTGTTACTTTCCGATGATTTACGAATGGCTAGTGGTATAGCCAATGTTTCCAAACAATTAGTATTAGGAACAGTTGATAAATACGATTGGGTACAATTAGGAGCAGCAATCAAACACCCAGAAGCTGGTAAAGTGTTTGATTTAAACGAAGATGTAAGAGCTAGAACGGGCGTAGCAGATGCAAATGTAAAAATATATCCATTCGATGGATATGGTAATGCAGATGTTATTCGTCAATTATTGATGATTGAAAGGCCAGATGCTATCTTACACTTTACTGACCCAAGATATTGGATTTGGTTGTATGATATGGAACATGAAATCAGACAAACTACTCCATTATTCTTCTACCACATCTGGGATGATTTGCCAGACCCAAAATACAATAGAGATTATTACGAAAGTTGTGATTGGATTGGATGTATTTCAAAACAAACATATGGTATCACTAAGAGAGTGTATGGTTGGAATAAAGAAAAACATTGGAATACACCAGAAGATTGGCAAGTAAGCTATGTACCACATGGTATCAATTCGGAATTATATAAGCCGGTTGATGTTCCCGAAGATTTTAAGAAAAGTATTTTTGGTGATAAGAACTATGAATTTGTATTATATTGGTCAAATCGTAATATCAGAAGAAAACAACCAGTAGATGTTATATTAGCATTTAATAAATTTGTTGAAGCATTACCTGAAGAAAAAAGAGATAGTGTATGTTTATTAATGCATACCGAACCTGTTCAAGAGCATGGTACTGATTTACCAACTACAATTGAACATTGTTGTTTGCCTGAAACAAATGTAATATTCGCCAACAATCGATATTCTGAAGAGCAATTGAATTGGTTATACAATATGTCAGATGTAACAATCAATATTGCATCAAACGAAGGATTTGGATTAGCAACCGCAGAATCAGTAATGGCAGGAACTCCTATCATTGTAACTGTAACAGGTGGATTGCAAGACCAGTGTGGTTTTAGAGAGAAAGGGAGTGGTAAATTACTAACAGCGGATGATTATGTAGAGATTGGTTCTTTGCATGATAAACATAAAAAAAATACGCATGTTTGGGGAGATTGGGTTACACCAATTTGGCCAGTTCGTTCAACAACAGGTTCAGTTCCTACTCCATATATCTTTGATGATAGAGTTGATTTTGAAGATGTATCTCCATTGATTATGCAATGGTACACTATGGGTAAAGAAGAAAGAAGAAAAGCAGCTTTAAAAGGTAGAAAGCATTTCTTAGGAGAAGGTAAATTGAGTAGAGAAGCAATGTGTGATGCATTGGTAGAAGGTATGGAAGGCGCATTTGCAAATTGGAAACCAAAACAAAGATTTAAATTAATAGAGTTATAGTATGAGCAAACCAACATTAGTATTTCAGGCGCCAGTAGCAACGAGAAGTGGATATGGCGACCATGCGAGAGATTTATTACAATCTCTATATAAATTAGATAAGTTTGAAATTAAAGTAATTAGTACTCGTTGGGGGCAAACTCCAATGGATGCATTAAATTATGATAATCAATTTCATAAATGGATTCTTGATAATATGATTGGAAAAATCGAAGAGAAGCCGGATGTGTATATGCAAGTTACAGTTCCAAACGAATTTCAACCATTGGGTTATTACAATGTAGGTATTACAGCTGCAATTGAAACAACGGCATGTGCGATGAATTGGATTGAAGGATGCAATCGAATGGATTTAATAATTACTCCATCGGAGCATGCTAAATTAAGTTTAATCGGAACTGTTTACAATGAAACAGATAGAAATACAAATCAGGTAATTAGACAAATTCGAATACAAAAACCAGTTGAGGTTTTATTTGAAGGATTTGATGAGAATGATTTCGGAACGGAGCATGTTGCGGATATTACGGAATTGGATAAAGTAAAAGAAGATTTCGCATTCTTATTTGTAGGACATTGGTTGAGAGGCGATTTGGGTGAGGATAGAAAGAATGTAGGAATGATGATTAAAACATTTGCAATGGCATTCAAAAATGAAAAAGTAAAACCTGCATTGATTTTAAAAACATCTTCAGCTGGATTTAGTGTGAGAGATAGAGAAGATATGGTTAAAAAAATTAGAGCAGTATTAGGTTCTGATTACAAAAAAGTTCCTGTTTATCTTTTACATGGTGATTTAACTCAATCTGAAATGAACGGATTATATGAACATCCAAAGGTAAAAGCAATGTTAAATTTCACAAAAGGTGAAGGATTCGGTAGACCATTATTAGAATTCAGTTTGACAGGTAAGCCTGTTATTGTAAGTGGATGGAGTGGGCATTTGGATTTCTTAAAGAGTGGTGCAGTATTGTTGGAAGGTGAGTTGAAAGAAGTACATGAATCAGCCGCAGATGATTTCTTATTGAAAGAATCTAAATGGTTTAATGTAAACATTTCAAAAGCACTACAAATTATAAAAGATGTTTATAAAAATTATGATAAGTATAAAATAGAATCATTTCAATTGGGTAAACAAAACAAACAAAACTTTAGTTTATCAAAAATGACTGAACTATTTGATACCATTTTAACTCAATATGGTATTTATAATAAGAAACCAAAACTTCAACCAATGAAGTTACCTAAGTTAAAAATGGTAGAAAAATAATGCAGAGCTATAATCCCATATATCGTAAATTTATAGATGATAGAAATCAAATTACTCCTGGTCAAATGGTTAGGGCTAGCTTCTATCTGATAAAGGAATATGAATATGTGGATGGTACTAGAGGTAGATTTACAGAAACAACTGCCCCAATCATATACACATTGTTTGTTTCAAAAGCAAAAGATATAGTACATTGTGTAAAAGTATCTAATGTTAGACCGGAATTAATTAAAAAATTTTTTGGTAAATTTGTAAATGAGGAAACAGATGAATTACAAATGAAAGGTGGTGCTAAAGCATTTTACGCCAAAGTGGTTAGTAAAGTTCCAATAATTACAAATGAAGCATATAGAACATATAAATTAAGTGGATTATCAAAGGTTATAGAATTGAATATGGATGTAGATAAACTTACACCATCAACTAAAACTGTAACATCTATTGATATAAAATCCCAAATTAAAAATAAATAGGTTACATGAAATTAAGTTACGCAATTACAGTTTGTAATGAATTTGAAGAAACGATAACTTTACTTACTCAACTTTGGAATTATAAAGGAGAGAATTCGGAAATCGTTGTATTATTAGATACGCCAAAGGCATCGTCAGAACTAATCGAATATTTAGAAGTACAAGCAAGTGCAGATAAGATTACTTTAATCGAATCTGAATTTAATCACGACTTTGCTGCTTGGAAAAACTTTCTTAACTCATATTGCAAAGGTGAATGGATATTCCAATTGGATGCGGATGAGCATTTGGATGTAAACTTCATTCATAATTTAGAAGATATATTGGATAATAATGATGCTGATTTAATATTAGTACCTCGTATCAATATTGTAAATGGTATAACCGAAGAGCATATTCAAAAGTGGGGGTGGAAGCAAAATGAAAAAGGGTATATTAATTTTCCTGATTTTCAAACTCGTATTTACAAAAATGACAAAAAGTTATATTGGGAAAGTAAAGTACATGAGCAAATTAAAGGAATCGAAACATATACTAATTTACCAGTAGATGAAGTGTATTGTATCAGACATATCAAAAATATAGATAGACAAGAAAAACAAAATAGTTACTATGGCGAAATTGATAATATTTGATTTAGATGGGGTACTGGTAGAAGCTAAACAAATTCATTTTGATACTTTAAACAAAGCTTTATGGGAAATCGCTCAAAGTGATAAGTATGTAATTTCAGAAGCAGAGCATTTATCAATCTACGATGGTTTGAAAACCAATCAAAAGTTAGAATTACTTACACAAAATAAAGGATTGCATCCAAACACATACCAAACAGTTTGGAATAGAAAGCAACAACTTACAATTGAAGCAATATCAGAATTACAACCTGATTTAGAAAAGATTGAGTTGTTTAAAGAACTTCGCAATAGAGGTTATAAGTTGGCATGTGCTTCAAACTCAATTAGAAGGTCTGTGTTGGTTATGTTAGCAAAGATAGGTATAATTGAGTATATGGACTTAATCATCTCTAATGAGGATGTAAAGAACTCTAAACCACATCCTGAAATGTATTGGAAGACAATGAGTATGATGGGTGTGTTGCCAGAAGAAACTCTTATTGTAGAAGATTCACCACATGGATTACTTGCTGCAAGTAGAAGTAGAGCAAATGTTTTGAGAGTAGATTCTCCAAAAGATTTGGTATTATCAAAAATTATTCGTAAATTAGAGGAAACAAAAAAGAGTATGAGTATTCCAAAATGGCAAGGTGGTAAATTAAATGTATTAATTCCAATGGCAGGAGCTGGAAGTAGATTCCAACAAGCAGGTTATACATTTCCTAAACCATTAATTGATGTTGAAAATAAACCAATGATTCAGGTTGTTGTTGATAACCTTAATATAGAAGCTACATACATTTATGTAGTACAAAAAGAACATAGAGAGAAGTATAACTTAGATACTTTGTTAAATTTAATTACACCAAATTGTAAAATTGTAGAAGTTGATGGCTTAACCGAAGGAGCTGCTTGTACAACTTTATTAGCTAAAGAACACATCGATAACGATGCTCCATTGGTTATGGCAAACTCCGACCAATTTGTAGAGTGGGATTCGAATGAGTTTATGTATAAGATGATTGAACAAAAAGTTGATGGGGGTATTTTAACATTTACAGCAACACATCCAAAATGGTCATTCGCTAAGGTAGATGAATATGGATATGTTACCGAAGTAGCAGAGAAGAATCCAATTTCAGATATTGCAACGGTAGGAGTTTATTATTGGGCTAAGGGTTCTGATTATGTAAAGTATGCAGAACAAATGATAAGTAAGAATATCAGAACTAACAATGAATTCTATACTTGTCCAACTTTCAATGAAGCAATTGCAGATGGTAAAAAGATTAAAACATTCAACATCGAAAAAATGTGGGGATTGGGAACACCAGAAGATTTAAAATATTATTTAGAAAATTATAAAAACAAATAAAAATGGCACACAGAGAACAACAAGAATTTATATCATCGGTAAGAGATAGATTTCCTGAAAAATTTAAAGGAGTTAGAGTATTAGATATTGGTTCATTGGATATCAATGGAAACAATCGTTTTGCATTTGAAGATTATGAATACATTGGAATTGATATTGGAGAAGGAAACAATGTTGATATTATATGTAGGGGACACGAATTTAAAGATGATAACGGATTTGATGTTGTAATCTCAACAGAATGTTTTGAGCATGATGAATTTTGGAACTTAACTATTCAAAATGCAGTAAATTTAACAAAACCAAATGGTGTATTTTTATTTAGTTGTGCAACAACTGGTAGACCTGAACATGGTACTAGAAGAACATCTCCACAAGATTCACCATTCACTTCTAAAATTGAGAATGATTATTATATGAATCTGACAGAAGCAGATGTAAGAAGTGCAATAGATGTGGATAAGTATTTTTCTGAATATGAATTTTTTGCAAGAGATGTACACCCAAATGATTTATATTTTTGGGGAGTTAAAAAATAAAATATGATTTCAGTTATAATCCCTACAATGTGGAAATGTGAATCATTTAGAGATGGAAAAATGCTTTATGAATTATCTGAGCATCCATTGGTAGGTGAAATCATTTTAATAGATAATAGTGAACAAACTCATTTAGATATTGTTGCTCCAAAAGTGATTCATATCAAAGAAGATAAAAATACATATGTAAATCCTGCTTGGAATAAAGGTGTAAATTTAGCTAAATACGATAAACTACTTATTTTAAATGATGATGTAGAAACCGAATGGGGAGTTATTGATTTGGTATATGATTATATAACTGAAGAAAATGGATTGATAGGAGCAGGTGTTAGTTGTTGGCAATATAATGGTGGAATTCCTGAAATAGAAAGAACATTATTTCGTACAAATTGCTATGGATGTCTTATGTTTATTCATAAAAATTCCTATAAACAAATACCCGAATCATTAAAAGTACATTATGGAGATGATTGGTTATTTGACAAAAGTGGAAAGCCAAATTATCAAATCATAAATTGGAAAATGGGTGGAGAATCTGAACAAACAAGTGGATTATCCGAATTTAATCAAATAAAAGAAAATGATAAAATCATTTATAGTAATTTAAAGTAATGAACAATTGTATATTTACTACTCATGCAACACTTACAAAAGAACATGCCGAGTATAGTTTAAGGTCTTTATTAAGTAATCAAACTACTCCAATAGTTTGGGATTGGTTTATTATATATAATACCCATTCGCATACAATTGATAACGATTGGTTGCAGGATAAAATAAAAGAATTGGATATAAATGATTATATTCAGAATTTAGCAGTATTTCCATACGAAGAATTAGATTGTCCAAAAACATTAACACAAGATTTAATCAATCAGTTTTCAATGTTAATAGAAAATGGATTAAATAGTCCAGGTAAAACACTTTTATTAAAATCAGATTATTGCGTATCTCGTAATTTTAATAAAGTATTCAATAAGCATACGGATGTTAACTCAATTTGGAGTTTACCAATTTACAATGCAAAATCAAAAGTAGCTCAAACTGAAATAGATTATCTATGTTATAATTCTACATTTGAAATAACTCCAAAAGATACATATTATAGGGGTGGTACAAACCATCCACATACTCCTGGAACATTAACTGACCCTTATAAGGAGTATTCATCAAATGGTAAACCGGATACTGACCCATCAATTAGATTTGTATCACATAACATTCAAAACGATTATAATTTGCATGTATTTACAAATGATGTATTGGCAATTTGTAATCAAATAGTTGGTATGGTATTGAATCCAAATTCAACTTGGGGTGGAGCACATGATTTGTTTAATGTTGCTTTTAATCAGGGTGGAGTAAAGCGTTCAGAAGAAATAGGAGCGTTTGGAGTACATATGTATCATTCAATCAAATCGGAAAATCATAATTCAGAAAGAGGGGATGAAAGAAAAGTTATAGAAGGAGAAGAATATTAATATGATACTAATATCACATAGAGGAAACTTAAATGGTAAAATACCACAAAACGAAAATCATCCAGAATATATCGATGAAGCAATTCATACTGGCTACAATGTAGAAATAGATGTATGGATGATTGAGGGTGTTTTATATTTGGGACACGATGAACCGCAGTATGGTATAACGCAACATTGGTTAAACGAAAGATACGAACACTTATGGGTACATTGTAAGAATGTAGAAGCAATGGAATGGTTTAACGCAATAGGTGGATTTAACTATTTCTGGCATCAAGAAGATACGGTAGCACTTACATCAATGGGTGTTATTTGGGCATATCCAGGCAAGCAACCAATCAAAGGTAGTATCGCTGTTATGCCTGAAATATATAATGATGATTTGGATGCTTGTGTTGGAATTTGTTCAGATTACATAAATGATTATAAATGAAAGTAGCAATATTATTATCAGGTCAACCTAGAAATTATTATTTAGGATACGATGAATTAAAAAAATCTTATTTAGATAAGTACGATTGTGATATCTACCTACACACATGGAGAGGTGGAAACTTTGAGGCAACTCAATTTTTTAAAGATAGACCTAAGCAAGTATACAAATATAGTGAAGGTTATATAAATGATATCATTGGTATGTTTGGTACAACGAAATCTTCATTTGAAGAACCAATCATATTTGATAATAAAGGTATAGTTGACCCTATTTGGAGACAACCACTTCAAAATTGTAAATCGATGTGGTATTCCGTTTCAAAAGCATACGATTTGGTTGAAAAGGATTATGATGTTTATATTAGGAGTAGATTTGATTTAAGATATGAACCATCAACTTTAGATTTAGAAAGTTTAGATATGAATAAACTTCATGTGTGGAATTGGGATACGGATGAAAGAGTTAAGCATAGAGGGTACTATGATGTATTTGCTATTGGTAATAAAACTAATATGGGAATCTATTCATCGGTTTATTCAAAGATTGATTGGTATTTAAATTACGATAGAGATTATGTTCACTTTTTAAAAGGAGGATGGCCGGAACAAGATAGTGGGTTGAGAAATGAGTATTTATTAAAATGGCATTTGACTCAAACCAATGTAGATGTAGAAATTCATAACACCGAAATGCAACATGCTGACGGACAAATTATAAGATAATGAAAGGAGTTATAACAATATTTGCAATGCCACAAGAGTTAGAAGATTTGGCATTGACTTTAAATATGTTGAAAAGAAATTCAGTATTTAGAGATAGAGATATAGATTACAAAGTAGAAGTTACTATGTGTCTTTCAGATGAATTAACTAATTGGGAAGAATCATTTCTACCGAAAGATTATGTATGGCAAAGAAGTGCAGAGTTGTGTAAAAAGTATTTAGGTTGGTGTGAATACGAATTAAGAATTGAAACTGAATCCGAAATATTAGGATGTGTTTCTCAAAGAAGATATAGTTTAAAAAACAATCCAGATGCTGATTTCTTTATATGGTTAGATTGTGATTTTACATTCAAAGATACTACCCTATTTTATGTGTCATCTGCTTTTAAAATGTTAAAAGAGGGTGGGATAGATAATTTTATAGTAACTCCACAATTTGTTAAACAATGGGATAACACATGGGATGTGATTGTAAATGAAAGATTTTGGAATCAACCTTTAAATTACCACGAAGGAGCAGATGTATATGAAGATACTTTGCCTGAATACGGTGAGGTTGGTGTTAAAGAAATTCAATCAATTAAATTTGCAGGAGGTTGGTTTACTTGCCTAAGTGGAGAATTATTGAGAAAGACTGGTATACCTGAATCATTTGGACATTACGGATTAGAAGATACATATGTTACAGAATGTATGAATATTATGAAATCTCAAAACGATTACATATCTCAGTTTATAATTGAAAATTTAGTTATAGCTGAAAGTTATACACAAAGACCGAATGAAACTGTAAAATCTTTTATATCATCAAAAAATAGAAAGGCAGAATTTACGAAAATAGCAACGGATAATTTTAGAAACGAATTAAAAAATTTTTATGAAAGAAGTTACGGTAGTACTAACAGCTTGTAATAGAGCTGATTTGTTAGAAAAGACATTGGATAGTTTTTTCAAATTCAACACATATCCACTAAAGCGTTTTATTATTATAGATGATGGAATGAACTTTGGCTGTAATGATTTTGTAAAAACAAAATATGAATTTCCAATTGAGGTCATATACAATGACCCAAAGTTGTTTCAAATTAAATCAATTGATGCGGCATACTCAATGGTGGATACCGAATACATCTTTCATATGGAAGAAGATTGGGAATTTTTAAAACCATCATTCATCGAAGATTCTATGAAGGTGTTAGAAGCAGATGAAAATATACTACAAGTTTGGTTAAGAGGTATTGATGATACAACATTGCCACATCCTTGGGAAGAGGGAGTGTATGAATTGGATGGGTTGAAGATGGTATTAGTTAAGTACGCCGGTATATGGAATGGTTTCAGTTTGAATCCGGGCTTAAAGAGATTGAGTGATTGGAAAGAATTACCAAATGGATACGATGGGTGTGAGAGAATAACTCCTGCTGAATTGAGTGGTGGTGTTACATTGGAATGTGATATTTCAATGGAGTATCGTAGGAGAGGTAGAATAGCAATGAGATTTTTGGAATCATATGTAACACATATTGGTTGGGATAGACACATAATTCACGGAGTAAATGGAGAATAAAATGTATACACTAAAAGATATATCAGTAGTAATTCCATCTTATAATAATTTGGAATACCTTAAATTAATTTATAAATCAGTAAGAAGTATTTCAGACGAAATAGAAGTTATTCTATTTGATGATGGTGGCGAGGATGGTACAAAAGAATGGATGACATCTTTGACTGATAAAAATACAATAGTACATCTATTACAAAATAGAATTGGGCATACCATTTTATATGATAAAGGTTTTAAAGAAGCAAGTGGTAAGATTATCGGTATACTACATGCTGATATGATTGTTCATAAGAACTTCTTTGATAACATTTTAAAACATATAAATGAAGGTAATGTGGTATGCGGTACTTGCGTTGAACCACCATTACACCCGCCTGGAAAAGAGAAACATATATTTGATGCCGGATTATATCCAAACGAATTTAATGAAACTCTATTCACTGAATTTTGTGATAAAGTAGAAGGTGGGGTAAGTGAAGGAATATTTGCACCTTGGTTTCTATTAAAAGATGAATACTTTGATAAGCTTGGTGGGCATGATACTAAGTATGCCCCATATGGTTATGAAGATAGTGACTTGTTTACGAGAATGGCATTGGCTGGATTTAACTTTATTCAGAGTAGAGATGCTTTAGTTTATCATTTTACACAAAGAGGACATAAGTGGACAAAAGGAGTGGGAATTGAAAACGATGGTTATAGAGAGCAAATGGAAAAGACTAGAAAAATCTATGTTAGGAAGTTTGGTACAGACCCTATATTTGATGAAAACCACAAACCAACCCCATCGCCAAAATATAATATTGGATTTAACATAATTAACCAAACCGATTACATTCATAATATAGTAGAGCCATATTGTTCAAATGTGGCATTTGATGGCTACCCTGTATTATTTAATGATGTGATTGTAGAATTTGATGCTAATTTATTAACAAATGAAAATATACAATTGATATTCCAATTGCCATCTATATTAAAAGATAGTGGTGAATTAGGTGATATGGAATGGGATATATTTAAAATAAAAATAAATTCGTTAAAAGAATATCAGAACGATTTGATTAAAGTTAAATAAAAATATATTTATATTGGTAAAATAAGATAAAATATATATGAAATTCGAAGTAACCCATCCTAAAATTTGGAATAAATTAGCAGAAAAGAATATTCCAATGAAACATAAAATCCAAATATACGAAAAATTAGGCGGAGCATATCGTTTAGGTGAAGATGGTGGAGAGCAGGTATTTAATAAAATGACTGAACTCCTTAAAACTAAAATCAATGAAGGTGATGATAATTCTTCACCAGAGGAAACAATAGCAGGATTAAATGAAATGGCAATGGGGCAACTTGAAAGAATTGCCGATTATGCTAATATGATTTCACAAAGAATGTCTGAAGGACAGACTTTAGACTCTTGGATGTATTCTCAAATCACTTTGGCAGTAGACCAATTAAATTCGGTACATGATGCAATGGATGGGGATGATGGTGTAAAAGAACCTCTTAAAAAATAATATTAATGGAAAATATATATTCAGTAATCATTACGGCAATAACGGTATTAGGAGGAGCATCTGCTTGGAGATTCTACGAAAAGAGAGCAGATAGAAAAGAAAAAGATGAAGAGTTTATCAGACACGATTGCAGAGATAGAATCGCAAAGTTAGAAGCCCTTTTAGCACAATCATCAACTGAAAAGGATGAAATGCGTTATCTCATATTACAACTTACAAAAGAGGTAGCTGAATTAAGAGTTAAGGTACAATTCCTTACCGATGAAAATGAGGCATTGGCTAAATCTAATAAGAAGAGACAATTAAATGGTTAACAACTTTACATCAGGTATGTGGAATGGTATGAAAGTTGAGTTCGGAAAAATATATTCGAACTTAAACGCATTTGCTTTCAGACCGTTACAAGAAGCTGGTGAAAAGAAATTAAGAATATTTGATTTCGATGATACATTAGTTAAAACGAAATCACACATATACATCAAACATAAAGATGGAAAGGAATCCAAATTAA
>Ga0222712_10001638_pt1 | contig 27169 bp, 17 predicted proteins | sample C33_657DmetaG_FD_165043 | JGI IMG/M metagenome (GOLD analysis project Ga0222712, IMG submission 165043) | Estuarine water microbial communities from San Francisco Bay, California, United States - C33_657D | ecosystem: Environmental > Aquatic > Marine > Unclassified | place: USA: California... | reverse complement strand
CCTCACCCCACCGTCGCCAAGGGCGTCGTCGTCGAGTCCTCGGTCCTCCGTCCTCTGTCGTCCGTCGTCGTGCTATCGTCGATGTTTCATCGTTGATCGTCGATGTTTCACGTACAGTACGGTCTTTGTGTACATATATAAAAAGTCCTCGCCCTGTCGTGAACACGGGACCCACGTCCGTTGCGACGTCGCCATCGATCGATCGGTCGTCCGTGCGCGTGAGTTCATGGCGCGAAACTTTGCGATTCCACCGCCCCCTGCGTTCAGCGAAAGCAGCGAAAGCGAGAGCGGTGATGATGAATTCACACCTTCCGCGATCGCGAGCGCGGACGAGGACGGAGGAGGAGACGCGCGAGATGGAGGACGAACGAACGCACGACGCCCGCGGGAGGGCGTTGGGGCAACGGATTCTTCGATCGCGCGCGCGCGAGAAATCGTGCGCATGCGACGGAAAGAGAGCGCGGAGGAGGTGTTTATAAAGTATTTCGCCAAGGCGAAGATCGCGGTGTGCGAATATGCGAAAGAGGATGCGGAGGAGATCGGACGGGAATTACGCGCGCTCGGGGCGAACGCGACGAACGCGTACGACGAGACGTGTACGCACGTGGTGATGCCGTTCAAGCGAGGGAATGATTATTCACGAGCGGTTGAGGATGGGAAGATGATTGTTTCCTACGCGTGGATTGAGGATTGCGTGGCGCAACGAAAGGTTGTGGACGCGGGGGCGAAGGCGTTGTACTCGCCGTTGGCGAGCGCGAACGGCGCGCGAGGATTCGACGCGTTTTCAATCGTCGTCGATGGCTACTCCGGGCAGGAAAAGGCAGATATCGTTGAACTCATCGAGGCGATTGGGGGGAAGTACATGCAAACCATGGATGATCGCACGACGCATTTGGTGTGCTATCGCGCCGGTTCGGAGGCGTACGTCAAGGCGCTCACGAGCGGGAAAACGGAAATTGTGAACCACGCGTGGATCGAAGATTGCGTGCGTGAATGGGCCATTCTGCCGACGCGCGACTCAAAGTACACCAAGTTTGGCGTGGAGCTCGATTACGAGCGCGATTTGGAGCGCGAACGTCGCGCGCGCCTGGAATCTGAACAAGAGTTGGTTGAAGAAGAGCTCCGAGCGGAGAGCTTGCAAGAGTTGCTCGACGTCGAAGAGCGCGAACGGGAAGACTTGCATATGCAATTGAAAGATACCGAGGCCCAGCGCGTTGCGTTGCGCGACATGCTCGAAGGTGAGGCCGATAATCGCGAAGGCGTGCATGAACATTTTTTGCGCTCGCGCGGCGACGTCGAGGAGCTCCAAAGGCTGCTTCGTCAATCTGAAGCGAGTCGGTCAGAGCAAGAATCCCGAATCGTCCACGGCGAGGAAGAGCGTCGCTCGCTTTTGCGACAGCTCGAGCAAACTCGCGGTTTGCAGACGAATTTGCAGACGCAGTTCACGCACTCGCGCCAAGATTTGTTGAACCAGCTCGAACAGCGACTGCAGCAAATCGAGGAAACGCGCTCGGAACTCGCCGAAGAGCGCCGAGCGCACGCTGAAACGCGAGCGCTGCTAGAAACCGAGCGTCAGGTGCAGTTCACGGCGCACGAAAAGATTCGAGTCGCAGAAAAAGAATCCAAGAGTGCTCGCGATCTGTTGAACAGCGAGACGCGCGAAAAGACGGCTTTGCAAAAGCAACTAGACGCTGAACGCAAATCACGATTGCACATTCTCAGTGATTTTGACAACGAGCGCAAGCAGCGTGAGCACTTAATTAAGCAACTTGAAGCCGAACAAAAGCTTCGTCAAAGCTTGCAGCAGGCGGTGAGCTCCAAAGAGGAGTTGCGAGTGCGCGCCGAAGAAGAAATTCAGCGCTTGAACGAAGACATTCAAGAGATGATGGATGAAATTGACCGCTTGAAAACGTTCGAGCCGCCCGAAGTCGACGAGACTGAGAAAATTCAAGTCAAACTCTTCTTGGATGATGACATTCGCTTCTTGGAGCTCGATCCGGATGTTTCTTTTGAAGAGCTCGTTATCGCCGTCGGCAAGGTTTTTATCGAGTCTTACACCATCAAGTTTGAGGATTCGGATAAGCATCACATCACGTTGCGTTCGACGGATGACGTGCGCATCGCTTGTCGTCAGCACGTCAAGGCTGATGCCACTTATTTGAAGCTTCTTTTGGATAAACCAATAGAGAAGAAGGGTGGATTTTTTTCGAGGCGCCGCAAATCGCCGATGGATGAAACCAACGAGGCGAAGGGGGGATTGATGTCGCGCATGCCATTCTTTGGTAAATCCAAAAAAGATGACGAAGATGAAGAGGATAAATGATCGGAGTAGCACAGATGGAATAAATTATACTATACTAGAGATGATGATTACTATAAAAAATAAAATGAAAAGAATCAAGTGTTCGTGCTCACGCGTTATAATCGACGACGAGCACGCACGACCAAAAAGATTTAACGCTTTTGATGACGCACGAACTTCATCGCCACGTACACAATTGTGATCCAGAAAACCCAAAAACAATAGACGGCAACAATGTTTTCCGCTAGCGTGTTCGTGACGCCGTAGAACTCGAGGACGTTCGCGGGGTTGCCGTTATCGTCCGTGAACACCCTCGGCGCGTCGTAACCGAAATGATTGATAACCTGCGCCATCCAGCCGTATCGCACGAAGAGCGTCCAGCGGTACCACGCCCAGCCGTCGGGCATGGACTGTACGCGAAGGATGGTGCCACTGAACAGGAGTTGAACAACGTTATACACAGGTAAAAGAGTGTTCGCGCTCACGAGATCGGGCGCCACCGCCGCGCACACGTACGCGAGAGCGATACCGCACGACATGACGCCGTAGTAGATGATCCAAAAGTAAAAATATGAGCCTTGGAGGGCGCAGCCTAAGAATAAGATCATCTGCGCGATGAGGGACACGGGAATAGCCACAACGCCTTCTTCAATAATCTTGTAAGCAATGTACGAAACGAGCGGATACACGCCGTCGTCGAGTTCGCGATAAAACATCGCGCGCTCTAAAACCACGCTCGGCATGTAACCCGAAGCTTGGAACGATGGCAAGATATTCAGCATGAACAAAAGGCTGGCGACGTTCAACTGGTTCGATTGCGTCTGACCCGCCCCAGTGGGTGCGCCAACCTTCCAAAACAGAGACATCATCACGAAACCGAAGAGGATATTTCCAACCGACCGCGCGAGGATAAAGTCAGGATTAGTGTAGTTGTATCTCGTTCGGTATTTGATGAGCGTCTTGATTTTCGATAGTGGCCCGCGCGTCGCCTTGGCGAGCACCGGTGGCGGCAAACATTTCGCGGTCTTGATACTTTGAATATAATCGGCGTTCTTTTGACCCGCGGCGTCGCTTTTGAATATCGAAACAAAATCTAAGTCTTCTGAAGCCACCGTCGCGACAAGGAAATCCGCCATGTTGAACGAATCGTCATAGACGAATCCCAAACCCTTGAAATACGGCACCGCGGTATTCAGATTCCCCGCGAATGCGATTCGCCCTTTCTTTAACATTACGAGCGAATCGAACAAACGGAACGCCTCCGATGTCGGCGAGTGAATCGTTGCAATTACGGTAACCCCTGAATCCGCCAAATTTTTCAACATTTGCACGATGCCGAGCGACGTCGCGCTATCCAACCCGCTGGTGGGTTCGTCTAAAAACAAAACGTCTGGGTCTGTGACCAGCGCCAGGGCCACATTGGTGCGCTTCGCTTGTCCCCCTGAGATCCCGCGATTCAACGTGTCCCCGACGACGACATTTTTACACTCCACAAGGTTCAAATCCTCGATGATTTGAGGTACTCGGCTTAAAATCTCCCGCGCCTCCTCGTTTGTTCGCGCTCGTAGCTCGGCCCAATAATTCAGAGTCTCGTATACCGTCAACATCGGAAGTAGGGTGTCAAACTGTTCGACGTACGCAGCGCAGCTCTTAAACGTTGTCTTGCTCGCTGGCGCGCCGCCGAACCTCACGCCGTTCCCTCTGAGCTCCCCAGCGGTGACGCGGCACGTCATGACGTCCAACAGTGTAGTTTTCCCTGCCCCGCTGGCGCCCATTAGGGCGTGGACTTTGCCGTGCGCGAACGCACACGACACGTTGGTGAGCAATTGCACTTTTTCCTTCTTCGCCTTGGCGTTGACGACGACGTAGGTGACGTCATCGACGATGACATCAACGGCGTGGCGCTCGCGACCGAGAGATGTAGTGCTGGAATTGCGTTTTGGGGGTTTGCCTGGGATTTCAACCGTCGTCGCGGGCGTGCGCGTGTCCTCCATGGCGAGGCGCGCAATGAGGCGGCTGGGCGAGTGAGCACTGAGTGGGCACCTAAAAGCAAAGGAATCTACAGTAACTATTTAATGTACACAGCAAACATCACCACGCCTTGCGGGCGTTTCTAGTCATGAAGTCTTGATCACTACGATTGGAATTCTTATCGGAGGACGTGAACAGGGAGGCGTAGATGGCGGAATCTGCGCCATCAGGGATGGCGACGAAACGCTTCTTGGCGGCTCGTTCCCCATCGGCAGTCGGCGCTGATTTGCGTTTGATATCCTCCTCCTCAGCCTCGCTCGCGATCGCTAACGATGATTTCTTATCCTTCTTCTTCTTTTTCGATTCATTCTTGGCCTTTTCCTCGTCGAGCATTGCGCGCAAGAGCTCGAGCTCGTCCCCGCGAGGGTTCACCGGGATCGGCGGCGGCGCGTCAGCGAGTTTCACGCCATCATTCATCTCCTCCACCGCCTCGCGCGCCTCGCGCAAGGCTTTATCGGCAACAACCACGCCGCTCGGGCGCAGCACTACGAACTTTGTCTTCCCGTTAAAATCCAAATCCGTTATCGGGCACGCGAACGTCGCCTCGGCGGTGCCGCGTCGAAAATCCCGAGCGTTCACCGCCCCGCCGCCGTCATCGCCCGAATCCCCAACGCCTTTCCTCCTCTTCGTAAACTTACACGTCACCAGGGCTTTCATCCCTGTGATGTGTTCGATGCGCTTCGGCATCGGCACTCCAGACACCACCCGATCTCTCAACGCCTTGAGCACCGGTTCTTTATTATACAACCGTCCCAACGCGCACGCGACGACCTCGTTATCGCCTCCTCCTAAATTTTCCTCCGTCAGCGCGCACGTGAACCACCGCGAGATTTCCTCCTCACCTAAATCTCGCTCTTTTGTCGTCCCACACGCGGTGTATCGCACGAACCCACCGATTGATTCTCTCGCGTTCTGGCGGTCGGCGTACATGTCCAAATACGCCGACCGCGACTCCGCGCCCGTGGCGCCGCCGTCGCCCCCGCCCCCGAGTAACGCGTTCGCGCGTACATCCCTCGACGTAATCTCATACACCTCTCCCTCGTTCGCGTTCACGAGCGAGCGATCGACGAAACGTTTCCCTCGCTGGGTCGTCAACGCCAGCGCGACGCCGCGAACGCGCCGGCGAGCGCCGAGCAATTCATCAATCACGTCTCGTTCGACATCACGCGCGACGGCGAATGAATCGATCGAGCGTGGTATCGCCACACATCGAAGACGCGATGCGACGCGGACGTAGATCGCAATCTCTCCAACGTCTCTCATCTCGAGCTCGTCGCGCTCGCGCGTCATTGAATGACCATGGGCGATGATGTCATCCAAGCTTTATCGCACTTGGTCAGCGCGTCGTACGCCTCGCAAGGCGTGCGATCGATCGATGAGCACGACAGAATATTCCTTCGTCTGGCGTCCAACGCGCGACTTCCCGCGCGTGGGTTACCCGAGAGCGCCGTCGCGCGCTGCGCGCACGAGCTCAGCGTGATGGATTCGAACAACTTCTTAGAGAACGTCGGCGTGGGCGAACGCGAAGGGCGAGTGTTTAGCGCGCTCGTGCGTTCGAGGGTGTATCACATGACGCACGGCATCGGGCGCTCGGGGGACGTGGTGGCGGAACAACCAAAGGCGTGCGGGAGCAGCGCGATGGCGCGGCTGGCGAACGCGTGCGCGAAAGACGCGATGAGAATCGCGGGGATGGCATCGATCGGCTACACGTTCGTCATGCCTCTGGCGACGGGGATGACGCTGACGATGGTTCTCATGGCGATGAGAGCGTCGTGGGGGAACGCAAAAGAGAGAGATGTGGTGATTTGGTGTCGGTTGGACCAAAAGACGTGCGTCAAGGCGGCGACGTGCGCCGGGTTGGAGTTAGTCGTCGTCGAACCGGTTATTTCCGGGGATGAGTTGATCACAGATGTACACGCGATCGAACGCGAGATCGCGCGCGTTGGGGAGAGATTAGTATGCGTCGTCACGTCGACGAGTTGTTTTGCCCCGCGCGCGTGCGACGACGTCGTCGCCGTGGCCAAACTGTGCGAAAAGACAAACACTGGGCACGTGATTAATAACGCTTACGGCGTGCAGAGCCGGGTGATATGCAAGAAGATTAGCAAAGCGTGGACGATAGGACGCGTCGACGCGGTCGTGCAGTCGACGGATAAGAATTTTCTCGTCCCGGTGGGCGGCGCCGTGGTGTGTTGCGGCAAGCGCAAGGAGGACGTCGCGCAAGCGGTGGCGACGTCCTACCCGGGGCGCGCCTCGGCGTCGGCGTCGCTGGATTTATTCATCACCATGCTATCCATGGGCGAGGATAACTGGGTGAGATTGTTGGATCAGCGCGAGGACGCGTACGATTACATGGCGAGCGAGTTGGCCAAGGTGGCGGCGGAGGAGGGCGAGCGCATGCTGTGCACGCCGGGGAATCCGATATCCATGGCCATGACGCTGTCGTGTGCGAAGAAAATCGGCGCGCCGCCGACGATGTTTGGGTCGATGCTATTCTCGCGTTGCGTCTCGGGCACGCGCGTGGTCGCACCTGGGGAGACGAAAACTGTCGGCGGGATCACGTTTCAAGGTTTCGGCGCTTCGCATTCGGCGTACCCAGAGACGTATTTTACGGCCGCAGCCGCACTTGGCGTCACGCGCGCCGACATCGACCGCTTCACCACGGTGTTACGCAAGACGTTTAAGGACTTTAAAAAGAAGGCGAGGACGCCGACTGCGGCGAGTGAAGAGGCGGAATCGGCGGAGCGTGACGAGAGCGTAAATAATCTAATCGCGGCGCTCGTCGACATCGATGTCAAAATTTAAGCTCGTCCTAGCTCGTAGGATAGATTGCATTCTAACTTTTAGTCACATTTGATCATATCGTTCGCGATCGCGACGGACGAAGTTGACGTCGACGGGCAAAGTCGAGCGGTTCAAAGCCGCTTCAACAAACACGTGTACACCCTCATCACTCAGTCCGTGAAGGCGAGCACGAGCGCGCTGAAAAAATACATTTCTGTGGCACCTAGTAGCGCTCACCGATTGCTACTAGTAAAAACATTGTTGTATCATTACATTCTTCTGTATTAGTAATCACAATCTCAATCATTCAATCGGTACAATTAGTCAATTGCAAAATTACGTTTCTTCTGCGTCAGTCGTCATAATCTCAATTCCGTCAACCAGTCGCTTCAGCGTCGCGCGTTCGCCGTTTGCGATTACTCGAGTAGTCTGTTAGCAGCGCTTCGAGCTTTTCAAGCACCTGCTGTGCGATGTACATCTGCCCCGAACGGTATTCTATCGTTGCGTTTGCTATCGCCGCGATGCTTGGGCTCGCCATTGCGCTTTCGAGGGTGGCGGCGCGTTCTCGCATGCCATCGAGCCGCTCCTTCACGTTCGCCGCGATTTCTCGAAGCATTACGATTTCACTATCCACATCACTCACACAAAGAGGATGATAATCTGCATGTTGCGTCGCACGAGCGAGATTGTCTTCGGGCGAAAACATGATTCTCATTTGCGCGAGTGCGCGATCGACCGAAGCGTCGCGCTGAAAGCGCGGCGGCAGCGTCGTCAGGTCGTATTCGAACGCTGCTGAAATCTTTTGCAGCGCGTCTAACGCAGCCTCTGTGACGCCACATGTCAAATACATGCAATCGTACGGGTTATTCGATACGGAAAATCCGTAATGCGCCACCAAATCGGCGTTATCGAATCGACCGTAACTAATCGTGATCATTTCTCCTCTTCGAACGCCGCGCGCGAGCTCCAATCGAAACGCCTTTGTCCCGCGTTCGAGCGCGGTGTAACGCACCGAATGCGCATGCAGCGCGTGATTGCACAGATACACCCCCGGTACGAGGACTTCGTGCAACTCAAGCGTCTCCGGATCCTGCACTTTCATCGCGTACGCCGTCCAAATGTCGGACGCGAGGAGATACCGCGAGTAGTCACCGAAAATCTCGCGCGGAAACGCTTCTGGCGCGCGATCACACAGCAAAGGAAACAACGCATCGTACTCCTTGCGAACGTTTCGTTGATACTCGCTCAACTCAAACGCTCGTACGTCCTCGAAAACGACTCGCACGTCCTCGCGATCCCACGCCAACGACGTCGACGCTTTCTTCGGCAGCGCCGCCAACGCGCGCGCGAACGGCGATCGCTCGTCTCCGAGCGCGGCGGTGAGCCAAATCACCATCAAAACGTGTTCGCCGAGCGATGGCAACGCGCGCAAACACTCGCACAGAGGCGTGTTCTCCGCCGCGAGCGCTTGCTCGACGCCGACCATCGCGTTCCACGGAACGTACGCCGCCAGCTCCCCGACTTTGCGATCTTCCACGCACATCGCCCCGCGCAAGGATGATGACGACATCGACGGCGCGAACGCGAACGATGCCCCGAGTTCGCGCGCGTACGCCATCGATCGTTCCGCGTCGTCGTCGCGCGCGCGTTCGACGTCGACGTCGACGTCGACGTCGTCCCCGCTCGCGCTCGCAATCGAGCGCGCGTTCGCCACGCGTTCGGTGACGTCATCTAAAACCTCAATCGCGCGCTCGAACGCATCGATTCGCCCTCGCGCGCTCGCGCTCGCGCGCGCGATCGCCAACGCATCGATCAACGCTCGCCGCGCCTTGGCGTGCGCCGCGACCTCGTGCGTCGGCGTCGTCCCGCTCGCGACGTCGCCTTCGCTCAGACGTCGACCCGCGATCGCATCATTCGTCACTCGCGCGGCGTTCGTTAACGATGCGATCACCTCCGCGTGCGTCTTCCCGAGAACCTCCGCGGGCGCGAGCGTGGCGACGCGCGCGACGCGCAGGATTTCGCCGACGTCGCGCGCGTCCACTTTGTTCGTCGAAAGCGTCGCGCGCGCGATCGCGATCGCATCGGCGTCGAGCGGGAGGTCGATGGCGACGATCGCATCGCTTTGCGCGCGCGATGACTTTGGGGACATCGCGCGACGAGCGCGCGCGTGACGACTGAGCACAAGCATTTGGATGGGGTCGCATTTGGCAGTGGAAGATGAACCGTCACCCAGAGCGGCGTCCGGTCGTGACGGTTCGTCTCCCGAAGTCTGATGATGATGACGACGATGATTGATGATGATGATGATGATTGAAGGGCAAAACGATGGAGCGCGAACGACAGACGCGCGCGCGTGAGGCGTCAAGAAAAGACAAAGCAGTGCGCATCGCGCGCGCGCGTCAACAAAGCGTCAGGGCGAGGGCGATATCGAATATAGAGGGCAAAAACACACGAGCCCGGGGAGACGAAGAGTTCGCGAACGCGCGAACGAGCGAGAGATGACGACGGAACGCGCGAGACGTTTGGACGACGAAGGAGAGATCGTGACGAGAGATGAGAAAATGTACGCCGTGCGAGTGGAATGCGACGGCGACAGAGGAAGGACGAGCGGTGAAGCGTCGTCGGAAGTGTGCGAACGGGACGCGAGCGCGGGAGAGGACGAAGCGCGCGAATGGATTTGTCGCATATGCCTCGATAAGTCGCGCGCGAGCGACGACAGTACGGGTTTTAAGAACTCGATGGAGTTATTGGATCTGGGATGTCGCTGTCGCGAAGATGCGTCGCGTGCGCATCGTTCGTGCCTCGTGCGATGGTTCGCCCCGAGGGCGCGAGGGTGCGCCCGAGGTCTCGCCTTGCGCCCCGATTGGACGCTGTCGTGGAGCGTGACGTGCGAAATATGCGCTCATGATCTCGCGAGCGAGCGCGTGTGCGAAATCATTCGCGCGTGCAAGCGTGCGTTACGCACCAATGCCAAGCGCCATTCCGCTCCGCCGGAAATCCTCAGCGCGAGCGCCGCCCGCTCGCGCCGCGATTCCCTCGACTCCGCGTGTGCATCCTGAGCATCAAACGACGCGTTCGTTGAATTTTGTTTTGTGTTTTGTCGGTTGCTTTGTTCACGTCGCGTCGCGCGCGTGTGTCGCTCGAGATGTAGCACACTTTTACTACGGTCAACGCTCGAGCGTTTCTTCATCCTTCTCCGCACTCCTCGCCTCGTGGCGCGGATTTGTGATGCTCGAGGACGACTCTCAACGCGCGAAAGTCTCGAAACTCACCGCCTCTCCTCCTTCATCGATCGTGCGCGCGATGTCGACGACGAATGCGAAGGCCCAAGACCTCGATGAAGATTTACACTCCAGGCAGCTCGCGGTGTACGGACGCGAGAGCATGAGGAAACTGCAATGCGCCAAGATCGCGATCGTCGGCGTGCGCGGGTTAGGGCAGGAGATCGCAAAGAACGTCATCTTAGCCGGCGTACGGCGAGTGACGCTGTGCGACGAAAACAAAGTCACTGGGGATGATCTCGCGGCGGCGTTTTACGCCGACGCGAGCGACGTCGGGAAGACGACGCGATCGAGCGCGTGCGCGGGGAAATTACAGGAATTGAACCCAGCGGTGGAAGTCATCGCGCACCACGGCGCGTTTGACACCGAATTCATCGCATCGCACGACGTCGTGGTGTGCGTTGGGATGAATGAACGAGATACGCGAGCGATGAACGCGATTTCGCGAGGTCATTCAAAAGCGTTCATCGCGTGCGACGTGAAAGGCGTGTTCGGGAAGGTGTTTTGCGATTTCGGCGACAAGTTCGTTGTGAATGACGTTGATGGCGAAGAAGCGCTGTCGTGTATTTTGGCGAGCGTGTCGCGAGATTACCCGGCGTTGGCGACGTGCATCGAAGATGAGCGCGTAGAGTTGCAAGATGGGCAGCGGGTGACGTTTTCCGAAGTGCGAGGGATGACCGAGCTCAATGGGATGACCGTCGTGGTGAAGAACGTGAAGAAGCATTCGTTTGAATTGGATTGCGACACCTCGGGGTTCTCGCCTTACGTCGGTGGTGGGATTGCCACGCAGGTGAAGGAGACAAAGACGCTGGCGTTTAAGTCCTACGCCGACGCCGTCGCCGAACCGGGAGACTTTTTGTTGAGCGATTTCGCCAAGATGGAGCGCTCGCCGCAGTTGCATTTGGCATTCAGCGCGTTCGATGCGTTCGTGGAAAAGTACGGCGCCGCCCCGGTGCCGGGGTCGGACGCCGACGCCGAAGCGTTCGTCGCCGAAGCCGAGGCGTTGAACGCGACGCGCAAAGTTGTCGACGCCGTCGATAAGGATTTGCTCAAGACGTTCGCCAAGGTTTCGCGCGGGTACATCTCACCCATGGCTGCCATGTTCGGTGGCATCGTTGGTCAAGAAGTCGTCAAGGCGTGCACGGGAAAGTTCCATCCTTTGTTCCAATGGTTTTACTTTGACTCGGTGGAGAGCTTGCCGGGAACGTTGACCGAGGTTGACCTTGCGCCCAGAGGCGATCGCTACGACGGTCAAGTCATGTGCTTTGGTAAAGCGATGCAAGATAAAATAATGGCGCAGAAAACGTTCTTGGTCGGCGCCGGCGCGCTCGGTTGTGAATTCTTGAAGAACTTTGCGTGCATGGGGTTGGCGTGCGGGGAAAAAGGCTGCGTCACCGTGACGGATGACGACACCATTGAAAAATCCAACTTGTCTCGTCAGTTTTTGTTCCGCGATTGGAATATCGGCCAAGGCAAGAGCGTATGCGCGTCAAACGCGGTGAAATTGATCAACCCGAGTTTGAACGTGCGAGCGCTTGAGAACCGCGTGAGTCCGGACACGGAGAACGTCTTCGACGACGCCTTTTGGGAAGGCTTGGATGTCGTCGTCAACGCGCTCGATAACGTCAACGCGCGCTTGTACGTCGACAGCCGTTGCGTTTACTTTCAAAAGCCATTACTCGAAAGCGGAACGCTGGGAACGAAGTGCAACACGCAAATGGTGATTCCCAACATGACAGAAAATTACGGCGCGTCGCGCGACCCGCCGGAAAAGTCGGCGCCGATGTGCACCTTGCACTCTTTCCCGCACAACATCGATCACTGCTTGACGTGGGCGCGCAGCGAATTCGAAGGCTGCTTCGACAAGTCGCCGTCTGAGGCGAACGCGTACTTATCCAAGCCCGATGAGTACGCCACCGCTGCGCTGGCGAATCCCGACGCGTCGATGCGCGAAAACGTCGAAAAGGTGGCGCAAATATTACTCAAGAGCTCCTGCTCCACGTACGACGATTGCGTTGCTTGGGCGCGCAAGCAGTTCCAAGATCACTTCTACGACAAAATTATGCAGCTCACGTATACGTTCCCTGAAGACGCGGTGACGTCCACGGGTTCGCCGTTTTGGAGCGCGCCGAAGCGCTTCCCGCGTCCGGTTGTCTTCTCCGCGCACGACGTGTCGCACATGACTCTGTTGCGGGCCATGGCTAACTTGAAGGCTGAATCTTGCGGTGTCCCCCGCCCCGCGGCTGGCGTGAATGATGACGCCGCTCTCGTCGCTCTCGTGTCCAAGGTGAACGTCGCGCCGTTCGCCCCCAAGAAGGGCGTGAAGATTGAGACGGATCCCAAGGCGAATGCGGCGACGTCGAATCTTCCCGAAGGCGTTGACGACGAGGCCGTGATTAGAGAGTTGTTAGAAAAGCTCGACGCCGCGCGCGCAGCATTGGGTGCGAGCTATCGCTTGAACGTGATCGCGTTTGAAAAAGATGATGACACGAACTTCCACATGGATGTCGTCGCTGGATTGTCCAACATGCGAGCGCGCAACTATGACATTGGCGAGGTGGACAAACTCAAGGCGAAGTTCATCGCCGGTCGAATAATTCCGGCGATCGCGACAACCACCGCGATGGCGACTGGTTTGGTTTGCCTGGAACTTTACAAGGTCTTCAATAACGCAAAGATTGAGGCGTACCGCAATACGTTCGCCAACTTGGCGTTGCCCCTCTTCGCCATGGCTGAGCCAATTGCGGCGAAGACGGACAAGTTTAAAGACCTTCAATGGAGCATTTGGGATCGCTGGATCATCGAAGGCGATGTCACCGTCGCCGAAGTCTTAGCTCACTTTGCGGAAAAGGGATTGATCGTGTATTCCATGTCCGTCGGTCAGTCGTTGGTGTACAACGACATCTTTCCTCGACACGCCGAGCGCAAAGGTCAGCGCGTGTCTGAGTTGGTGCAAACCATCGCCAAGGTTGAAATCCCCGCCAAGCGCAGCCACTTCGATATCGTCGTCGCATGCGAGGACGAAGAAGGCGAAGATGTCGACATTCCTTTGGTGAGCATTCGCTTTAGATGAGCGCGTCCCTCGCACAAACATGAATCCGTGGCGCCGACGAAAACGCGCCGCCGCGGCTCGAGAAATTATTATTTTCAACTGACTTCACTTCACATCAATACGCACGTGAGAGCGACAATCGACGTCGTCGCGCTCTACGTTTCGCTCGCTCGCGTAAACCATGCTCGCGCGTGACTACGCCACGGTCTTCGTCGTCGATCTCGGCGCGTGCGCGCGCGCGTCCTCGTCTTCGAACCGCGCTTCGGCGTCGCTCGCCGCGGACGACGTCGAGGACGACACCCATCGCGTCTTGCGCTTCACCGCGCGCGCCATTCGTGACATAATCAACTCCAAAGTCTCTTCGCGCACTTCAAGTGCGAAGGCGCACGGCGTTGGGTTGATGCTCTACGGCGCGCGCGCGACGGCGAACGCGGCGGCGACCGCGGCGCGGGACGCGAACGCGACCGCGAGCGAGTATCAAGGCATCGTCGATGCGATCGCGATCGCGCCTCCGAGCGTGACGAGTGGGGTAGAGTTCGAAAACGCGATTTTGAACACCGAGTCTGGCGAACGAAGAGGCGTGGCGGATGCGTTAGAGGCGACGGCGGCGGCGACGGATGTCGCCATTCGCGCGTATGATGGCGCTTTGTCGAGTAAAGCAGTGGCGAAGCGCATGCAGCAGTGCGTGAAGGATTTAGTTTTAATTACTGACATCGAAGGTGCGCGCACGGTGACGTCGTTGAATGATGATGATTTCGCGCGGATTTTGGCGCGCGGAATGAAGGCGAGAAATGTGCGATTGCGATGTGGAATTTTGGATTTGAAGCGCGCCCGAGAGGGCGATGAAAACGAGTTCGCGATGGCAAACCTTAAAGAATTCGTGCAAGAAGTCGCTGGGGATGACATCACGAACGAAAGCGCGGTGACGAGCGCGGAGGAATTGTTTTTGGATTTGCAGACGAAGCGCACTAGGCCGACGGCGAGATTTCGCGGAACGCTGAGCTTTGGGAAATGGTGCGGCGTGAACGTGTGCTCGTATAAGCTCAACGCCGAGGCTAAAGCGACGAAGATGAATCAGTACTCGGGGGAGATGGGCGACCTCCCTGGGGAGTCCCATCGCGCGCTCTTGGACGTGGCGTACAAGAACGTCAACGATCTCGACGGCGAGCTCGTGCCGGCGGAGCGACACGTGCGCGCATTTCGGTACGGCAAGCAGCACATTCCGATCGATAACGAAACCGAAGCGCGTTTGTCTATGAAATTCGACAAGGGCATTGAAGTTATTGGGAGCATTTCGATAGATGAAGTCCCTCTGTGGCTCAGCACGGGAGAGCCGAGCGTGCTCTGCGCGCAGACGAGCACGAAAACAACCAGACTCGGTAAGGAACGCGCGGAGGCGGACGCCAAGGCGTTGAGCGCGCTCGCGCTCGCTCTCGACGACGCCAAGCTCGCGCTTCTCGTGCGAGGCGCTTGGACGGAAGGGAGCTCGACGGTGCACATCGGCGCGCTGACGCCTCGATTGACCGACGCCGGCGATTTCTTGTTGTACACTCCTCTTCCTTTCGAAGAAGACTATCACGAGTATCAGCTCCCGCCCAAGCCGAAGAAAACTCGAGTGCTCGCGAACGATGCGCGTTTGGACGCGGCGCGAGCATTTGTCGATGCGTGCACCATCGACGTCAACACGACGGCGATGCCGTGGGAAATGTTGAATCCGGCGTCGCGGGACATGCGCGATTTGTGCGCTTCGCGCGCCGCAAATGCACCCGCGCCGAATCGCACCATAGTTGAATTACCCATCAACGAAGTCGCCGCCGCGGCGTTGGCGTCGACTTTCAAGCTCGCGAGTGGCGAGCGCGCTGGGAGCACTCCAGGCGCGTCTCGGCTTCGATTAGGCGCCGACGCCGACGTCCGAGTTCACGACGAGGACGAACGCGTCAATGACAGCGGTCGTGCGCGCGAGCCGTCTCCGAGTCCGAGTCGCGCAGCTCCAGAGCCATCTTCGTCGGTGCCGAGTGAATCGCCGTGGGCCGAAGTCAAGCGTGAACGCGAGGAAGAAATCGAAGCGCCGACGCCTGCGGCGGCGACGCTGAATTTAGAAGTCTTTGATGAAATGGAATGACGCGTTCGAGCGCGCGTCGCGATGAGATCATGAAGTGTAAATTGATGTACGTATATTGTGTAATATTCGATGATGACGCGTTGATTTGAATCGTTTGACGCTTCATTTTGACCCGTCGGCGCGCTAGTATTATTACAAGAAAACTCACGCCGTACTCAAAGCGCTCAATCGGCGTTTCGCATCCTAAACGTGGTTTTCGCTCTACCGAGTATTCTAATCATCACACGCGCGTCAGCACGAACACTCCTCCGCGCCCGCCGCGAGAGATGCGCATCGACTCGTCGCAAAACGTTGTGTCCAGGATCCCTTTCGGTCGAGGCAAAGGAAACTTGACCCGCCTCTCGTCCGCGCTCGCGCCTGCGTTCGACACTAATCCGATATCAAAAGACGTAAATGTCACCTCAACTGTGCGGCCGTCGCGATCGAACGCCTTGATTTCACCGTCGACGCCGACGCGTATAGCGGAGACGCTCGCCGACGCCAACGGCGTCGACGCGACGTCCACGTCCACTTCATTTCGCACGACCCCGCGCACGCAATCCACGCTCTGCGCGTTTCGCACGCCGCGTTGATTCGTTTCCGCGCTCCCCGCGAGCAAAGGGGCGAATTTAAAAAACGTTGCGTATAACGCCGAAGTGATAGCGTTCACGACGTCTTCGCCGAACGCGATACCGCCAAACGCGCTGTCGGAATCTTTCGCCGAGTACGCGAGCGTCCAATCGCCATCGATCGACGCGAGCATCGCATTCGACGACGCGCGCTCGACCTCGGCGACGGCGCGCAGGACGTCGGCGGCGGTCGCCGTTCGCGGCGCGCGCCGCGTCCCGGCGACCGCGCGCAACAACTCTTTCTTCGCCTCGTCAACCGAACTCGCGCCCTCACGCGCGCTCGCAAAGGACACCGCGCGTCGTCTCGATCGCGTTGTTTCCCTCGCCATGAGCCCATTCGCCATCGAGCGCGCCGCGACGGTCATTCCGTCGAGCGCGTCGCAAAGTGCCGAGCGTTACGTTTCACATTTTCGCCTTACCCATCGCCTTGGCGATCGCGCGCGAAGCTTTGATTTTATCGTTCGAAAACTTAATCACCACGTACGTCCACGCGAACACGACGCCGACGAGGAAGAGGATGATCATCGTCCAACACGACCCCCGTCGGTTCGCGCCGTACGCCCTGGTCTGTCGCTTCACGCTCGCCTTCACCCCTAAAACGTTCCGTTCGAGCTTCTGTTCGACGTCATCGAGCACTTGATTCGATCTCGCGAGCCCGCGTTCGAGGGCGAGGGCGTTTCGTTTCAATCCAGACGCCAACGCGCTCATCTCCTCCGTCAACCCGTCGCGAATCGCGACGTGTTCATCCAACATCTCTCGCTCTTTCCCCGTGAGTCGAGCGCTTTTCGCGTCGCCGCTGCCATTTCGCACAGTCTTTCGCTCATTCCATTCCGTCATCGCTAACACCGAACGCGTCGTCCTCGGCCGTCTCGCGTCTCGTTTTCCCTCATCCTTCGCGTCGTCGCGCTCGCGTTCGACGCGAACCGCACGTCCACCGCCTTCACCCTCGCCCTTCCGCGCGCGCGCCTCTGCGTCATCTCGCTTCGAATTCTCCTCACTTTTCCCTCGTTTCTCGTCGCATTCCTCATCGCATTCGCGCGAAGCGCGCGCCATCGCGCGCGCGACGTCCTCGATCTCTCTCGCTCGCGTCGTCAGCGCGTCATCCGTGCCTTTGCGCGCGCGTCTCACGAGCTCGCTCGCGCGTTGATTCAGTTTCCTCATCGCCCTGTCGTCATTCCCCCGACGCGAATGCGACGTCGACGCGTGCGCGTTCGCATTCGCGCGCTCGTCGTTCGCGCGCTCGATCGCCCGTTCCAGCGCCGCGAGCGCGCGGGCGTTTACGTGCGCTTCCCTTATGTCGTCGTCGTCATACGCGGCGTCGTCATACGCGGCGTCGTCGTTCATCGCGATAGTGTCTGCGGGCGACGGAAAAGAATTGCGAACGAATCGTTCGTCCAAAGATTCGTTCGTTCATCCATCCAAACGATTCGCGTCGCGCGGGCGTTGGCGCGTCGAGGAACGCGTGACTCGACGTCGAGTCATGAATCGTCGATGAGGGGACGCGAGAACTCGGTCGGTCGGTCATGCTTTCGGTCGGTCGGTCATGCGTTCTGTCGGTCGGTCGGTCATGCGTTCGGTCGGTCGGTCATGCGTTCGGTCGGTCGGTCGGTCATGCTTTCGGTCGGTCGGTCGGTCGACGCCCCCGAGAACGCGTCACGTGGGGGTACGATCGATGGTTTGGTCACGCTTTTGGGGGGTCAGCGCGACGTCGACGACGACGGGTAACCGCATACGGTGAGGGATGATGACGACGACGATGACGCCTATGACGACGATGACACAGACGACGACGAGGACACAGACGAGGACACAAACGAACGATCGCGCGATCGTCACGCGCGCTCACGCCCGTGCGAAAACGAGCGAGTGGACGAGGAATGGAATGACGACGACGACGGGGCGTCGGGCGACGACGCGCGCGCGAGCGTCCAACGACGATCGCTCGCCGCGACAAGGCGAACGAGTGACGATTGAGTACGTCATGACTCTGGACGATGGCACGGTGGTGGATGACACCCGGGCGAACGGGCGAGGGGCGGCGACGGCGACGCTCGGGGACGACGGATTGTTCGCGCCGCTCGCCGAGGCGTTGCGCGGGATGAAACGAGGGGATAAGGCCAAAGTGATCGTGAACGCGAAAGACGCGTTCGGGGTGAGAGACGAAAACAAGATTACGAAGTTTCCGTTGAAACCGGGAGAGGCGAAGGAGATGCGAACGCAAGTCAAGCCGGGGCAAATCGTACAGCTTCCGCGCGGACAGGCGGCGATGTGCTTGGCGCTGGACGACGACGGCGTGACGCTGGACATGAATCATCCGCTCGCGGGGCAAAATTTAACGTTTGCGCTGGAGTTGGTGGATATCAGCGCCGGGATCACGATTTTCGGTACGCCCATGGTGGCGCTCAAAATGTAAGCGAGCGACGACGAGACCGCGAGCGACGTTCGCCGCGTTCGCGCGATCGCGATCGCGCGATCGCTTAACAGTTGGCGTGCTCTTTGTAATTTTGATCCCTTATCTCGTACATGTTCATCGCGTCGACATCGCGCGGCGCGCGCGAACGATTTCCAACGTCGCTCGCGCGACGCCGCGCCTCACAACGCGCTGTCGTCGTCGTCGGCCGACGTCGCGTCGACAAAATGCGTCGAGCGGCGTCGATTTTCGCCATTCATCGTCGTCAAGCGACGCCGTTTTCCTCGTCGTTGTCCTCGTTCGCCGGTCACGGCATCAAAGCCACCACCGTGCTTTGCGTGCGCAAGGATGGGCAAGTCGTTCTCATGGCGGATGGTCAAGTCACCATGGGGAGCGAAATCGTGAAACCAAACGTGAAGAAGGTTCGCGTGATTCAACCCGGAGTCATCGGCGGGTTCGCCGGCGCCACCGCGGACGCGTTCACGTTGTTCGAACGGTTGGAGAACAAGCTCGAGGAGCACCCCGGCGAGCTCACGCGAGCCGCCGTGGAGCTCGCCAAGGCGTGGAGGAACGATAAGTTTTTGAGGAAACTCGAAGCGACGATGATCGTGGCGGATAAGACGTGCTCGTTTCAAATCACCGGGAGTGGAGACGTTCTGGAGCCGCACGATGGGGTGATTGGAATCGGGAGCGGGGGGTCGTACGCGCTCGCCGCCGCGAGAGCGCTCGTGGACGTCCCGGGACTGACGGCGTACGATGTGGCGAAAAAGGCGATGACGATCGCGGCGGATACGTGCGTGTATACGAATCATAACTTCACGTATCAAATCATCAATGCCGACGGCACCACGTCCTCGGGCGAGGGCGGGGAGAGCAAAATAAAGTAGGCGAATCGTCGTCGCGTTCGAGCGCGCGCGCGCGTTTGGATTCTAGCTTTACAGAAATCTTTAGACGTTTTGTACAGTACTACATCACTGTACAGGTAGACATGAGTTTATTATTGAGGTAAAATACAATACATGATGTTACGCTCCGTAGCGCTCGCATCGCGCCGGAGCGTTCGCGTCGCGCCGCTCGCTGGGGCGCTATCGAAATCCCGTCGACCAAAAATCTGAGGACCCATCGCGCGCATTCATGAGCGCCGCCGCGGCGGGGTCATCCAAAAACGACGGACCTTTTATTTTCGGCAGCACCCGCTCGCCGTCTTCGTCGTACTCTACGCGCGCGCCGCCGCCATCGGTTTCGCCGTCCGAAACGTCTTCGATCCAAACTTTTGGGTCCGCCTTCATCGCCGCGCGTTTGGCCGCCTTCTTCGTCTTTTGATTTTCAGCGCGCGCCGCGGCGTTGGACCACGGTCGAGATTTGCGCTTCGCCTCGGCGCGCGCACGACGCTTCTGTTCAAATTTCGCCCGTCGCGCATCGGCTCTTCGGCGCCTCGCCATATCTTCGTCCTCTTCTTCAACCGCGCTCGCGGCTCGCGCCTTGGCGGCGTATTCTGCTAATAATTTATCCTTAGCTTCGCGTTTTCGCCTCTTTGCCGCGACTCGCTTCGCCTCGTCGTCATCGTCTAAAATGTCCTCGCCCTCTCGCTCGAACGCGCGTTCGATCGAAGGATCGTTGAAGTCAACCCGCCGCTCCGCGTCTTCGTCTTCGTCTTCGTCTTCGTCCGTCGTCGCTCGACGCGCGAGCTCGTTTTGCTTATCACCACCACCAAAGACTTCGTGCGACCTCAGTTCGAGCGCTCGCGCGTGATTTCCCGCGATCTCCGCCGCCGCAATCGCCGTATTCACGCTCACCGCGTCCACTTTCAACGTCTCACTTTTCGCGAGCTCGTCGAACAATTTCAACGCCCCGAGCCCGTCACCCGCGCGAACTCGTCCCTGCATGGCGACGTTGTAAGAAATCGCGCTCCTCCCACACCCATCTTCCACGCCCATGTCATCGAACATCTTCCTCGCTTCGTCGTACTTTTTCGCTTTCACGCAACACGACATCGCCGCGTTCGTCAACGCCGTCGTTCTCGCCACTCCCAGCGCTCGCGCGCTCGCGTACGTCTCCAGCGCCCGCGCGTACTTTTTCCTCCTCGTCAGCGTCGATACGAACGTCGTGAACGCTCGTGGATCATTCGTCAGCGCTCGCGACGACATAAAACTCGCGATGATATCTCTCGCGGCGCGCCTCTTCGTTTTCCCGAGCGTCTCTTTCCTCGTCCTCGTCGTCGTTCTCGTCGTCGTCGTCGTCGTTTCCTCGTTCTCCTCGTTCTCCTCGTTGTCCTCCTCGTCGTCCTCGTCGTCGATCAACGCATCGATGACGTCTCGAACGACGCCGCGCGTCCGTCGTCCCATCGCTCGCGATGCGATGTGATGAGTACGCACGTTCGATGCGATCGCTCGACGACGAATCGATCGATCGATCGATCGATCGCGAATCACTGTTGTACTCACGAATCAACGCTCGCGTTCCGTCGTCGTCGTCGCTCGTCGTCGCGCTCGACGACGGGCGACGGGCGCGTCGTCGAAGGACGCGTTCGTTCGTTCGTTCGTTCGTTCGTCGAGTGACCGACCGACCATATGACCGACCGAATGACCGACCGACCGACCGAATGACCGACCGACCGACCTCCCTCGACGTTTCGATCGTCACCCAGGTCTCGCTCGCGCGTTCGAACGCGCGTGCGATCGATCGAACGGGCGTGCGATCGATCGAAAGGGCGTTCGTTCGTTCGCTTTTGCGCGCGCTCGTTCGCTCGTGTGTTCTCGTATTCGACGTCGCGTTCGTTCGATGTCGCCGTCGTCCACGTCGCGCGCGCGCTGTCCTTCCGTCGTTCAGTCATTCATTCCGTCGTTCAGTCATTCATTCCGTCCGTCATTCCGTCATTCCGTCCGTCATTCCGTCCGTCGTTCCTTCACAATTCGTCGTCCGTCGTCAGTCGGTGCGACGACCGCGAGTGATGATGATGATGATGATGATGATGACGACGACGAGAATGAGCGATGGATGTGGTGATAGAGATATCACCATCAATCGCGTTCGAGCGCGCGCGCGCGTTCGAGCGCGCGAGTGCGAAGAGGGCGCTCGCGCGAACGCGCGGCGGTCAACGCGCGCGAACGCGAGACGCGCGGATGACGTCGAAGACGCGCGCGACGGACGATTGAGGGCGAATGAAACGACAAAGGGGGGAAATAAAGATGAAACGACGAATGGTGTGCGCGCGACGACCGCGGTGTCGATGGAGGAGTTGAAAGGGAAGGATGAGAAGATGACGCGCGCGTTTCGCGCGCGAGCGGCGAGCGCGAGCGCGAGCTCGCGCGCGCCGACGATGATGAAAGTGGATTACGGCGCGCGTCTGGGCGCCGCCGTCGGCGGTTTGGCGTTGGCGTTCATGGCGTTGAAAGTGAAGGAGGTTTTAGACACTCCGTCGAGGACGTACGTGCGAGGGGCGAATACGGTTGGGGCGGAGTACGACGCGTGGACCGAGGAGGAGATTTTAGAGTATTATTGGGGCGAGCACATCCATTTGGGATATTATTCGGAGGAAGATTTGAAGCGCGGCGCCGGGACGCTTCTGGGGCATAAAGTAAAAGATTTCATCGAGGCTAAAGAAGATTTTGTGGACGAAATGTACGCGTGGAGCGGGGTGGAGGCGAACGCGAACGGGAGAAAGCCGAAAACTATTTTGGACGTCGGGTGCGGGATCGGCGGAGCGTCGCGACGGTTGGCGTCGCGATGCGCGGGAAGCGAGTCGCACGTGACGGGGATCACGCTTTCGCAAAAGCAAGCCGATCGCGCCACAGCGCTCGCGAAGAAGCAAGGGGTTTCCAACGCGGAATTCAAAGTCATGGACGCGCTCAACATGTCGTTTCCGGACGATACGTTTGACTTGGTGTGGGCGTGCGAGAGCGGCGAGCACATGCCGGATAAGAAAAAGTACGTCGAGGAGATGGTGCGCGTGTTGAAACCCGGGGGGACGCTCGTGATCGCGACGTGGTGCCAACGACACTCGCCTCCGGCGCTGACCGCCGAAGAAAAGAAGAAGCTGCAATTTCTCTACGACGAATGGGCGCACCCGTATTTCATCTCCATCAACGATTACTGCGCCCTCGCCGAGGGCACGGGGGCGATGACCAAGGTGGACCAAGACGATTGGACGAAGCAAACCATCGTGAGCTGGCGGCATTCGATCTGGGCGGGCGTTTACGACCCGATGCCCGTGTTTTCGCGTCCGAAGATTTATTACAAGACGTTGCGCGACATCATTTGCTTGGAACGCATGCAGCGCGCGTTCGCCGTGGGATTGATGCAGTACGGCATGATAAAAGGCGTGAAGAAAACGGCCAAGTAGAGCGCGCGCACGCGCAAGGTTTCAAAGGCGAAAAGCCACGAAGACAGGCGCGACGTCGAGCGCGGAACGCCTCCGCCGCGAGGCGCGTACGTCTATACACAACAAACGAAAATCAAAAAAAATCGCATCATCAATATATCTTTTTACATCAATCGCAACGCGTGGGGAAGTGCTCTCGTCGCTCATTCGTCTTAATCGTCTTCGCCACGACTGTTCTTCTTCGATTTCTTCGCCTTGGACTCTTTCTTTTCCGCGCGCTCGCGCTTCTTGGCTTTTTTTCCTTCGTCGTCGCCGTCGCCGCCGCCCATGACAAAGGTTGAGGCTTTCGTACTCGCGCGCTTTTCGTCTTCCTTCTTCGCCTTGCTCTTCGCCTTGAGCGATGCCGTGAGGTCGTCCAAATTTTCGTTCTTGGACGCGGCCGATTTCTCTTTCGAAGCCGTCTTGGTTTCTTCCTTGGGCGCGACGAACGCGTCTTCGCGTCGTTTTTGATTCGCCAGCGAAGTCGTCTTTTGCTTTTGAAGCTTTTCGTACGCCACTCGGCGCTCTTTGGCTTCTTTCGATAAGAAATACTCCCCTGATTCGATTTGCATATCGATCTTCGACATCGTCGGCGCTGGGGGGAACACCGCGCGGTCCTTCTTTCCAATTTTCTTTGGTTTCTTCGTCTGCACGTTCTTCTTCTTAAATTTGGGCAAGAACCGATCCCAACTCTGCGCGGCTAAATCGGGATCCTTCTCCAACTCGCGCTTGATCATGAGCTCTTTGATGTGATAAATCGGGTGCGTGTTCTTCATCGCATCTTCGATGATCTTCCGCGCCGTCTTCAACCCTCGAAACGAACCCATGACGGCCACCGTGTTCCCTTGCACCATGATGTAGCACCCCGTGAGCATCTCGATCGCCTTCAGCGTCGACCCATTGGGGCCGATCAAACGCTGTCGCCTCTTCACGAATCGTTCTTTATTTCTCACCATACCCCCGATCTTAATCACGTCGCAATTCGTATCGTCTTCCAGCACTTTCAACGCCTGCGGCGCCGGGACGCTTCGCGAGAGCAATTTAATCAAATCCCTCGCCTTGATGATGATGTACGGATCGTACGTCTTCCTCGTCGTCAACACGGTCATCGACCCTTCGACTAAATTCAATTCGCATCGTACGCCGTGCGCGAGCAAAGCCTTCGTGATCGATGGCCACGTCTCTCGCAAGTACTTTTCTTTATACTTGGGAAAGAGCACCGCGAACGAGCTCTCTTCCACGACCCCGAGCGGGTTGTCCTCCTTGGTGAACGGCGCTATCGCCCATCGATCGATGCCGTCCACGTCCCAGGGCTTGGGTTTGCGATAGCGCCCTTTCTTTCCCTCGCCGCTCGCGTCGCGCGAGGCGTCATCGAGCGACGACGCGTTCGCCGACGGCTCGCGCGCGGGCGGCGCCGCGTTCGCGCGCGCGACGACGTGCGCCATGACCAAGGTTTACGATGCGATCAACGTCGCGTTCGAGATGAACAAAGCGCGCTCGATGATGACTCCGGGCGCGCGAACGCGAAAAGACGCGGATGAAAATCCAAACGCGCGCGTCGCGGTTTGAAGACGACGACGACGACGACGGCGACGGCGACGGCGACGGGCGTAAACGATGACGAGCGTTTGACGAAGAACGAACGAATTATTATTATTTGAACACGACAACGAGGGAGGGATTTACAGGTACAGCGCGACGGGCGACGACGGCGGCGGTCACGACGTCGTCACGGCGGCTCGACGTCGACGGTGGTCGAGCCGCGCGACGTCGAGCGATTCAATTTCGCACGCAAGCTCTGCACGAACGCGCTGCGTTCGATGAGCGACGCTTTTGAAGAAAATTCTCCCGTCGACGACTTATCGAAGTCGAACGCGGTTTTATACCTATCCCCGATCGCTCGCGCTCGCGCGACGGCTGGCCCGAACGTTTCGCGAAACTTTTCCGCCAACGCTCGCGAAGAATCAATCGATAAATACACGCTCGCCGCCGCGCTTCCACACGCGACGCCGACGACGGCGAGCGCTGTGCCGTACGCCAGCGCTCGAACGCCCGCGACCAACGCGTGTTTCTGCGCTTGATGCGTCGTTTCCATCGCCAGACGTTCCATCGGCGTCGCCAATCGACGCTCCTCCGCTCGCCGCCGCAAATCCTCGCTCACGTCGCGAAGCCAATCACGGCGATTGATTTTCGCGCTTTGTGCGTCGAAAATCGACGACCTCGGTGCGTTCGCAACGCTCGCATCGTTCCCGGACGTGGAAGGGGTGCGGTGGAAATCCAAAGCGACGCGCGCGTGTCGCGTCGCTCGCGCGCGCGTTTCGTCCCCAAACAGTCTCACCTCCTCCGCGTGCACCGCGGCGAGCGTGTCGATGGTGGGTGATGATTTCGACGACCAAGACGACGTACGGTCGCTCGATGACGTCGTTGGCGACGACGTGCGGTCGAGCAGGCGCGCGGGTTCGCCGAGGAGCGCGCGCGGGTCGTCGGCGTTCGCCGCGCGCGCTCGAGCGAGCCGCGCGATGTCATCCTCGGCGATCTGCTTGTGATACGCGGTCTCGCGCGCGCGCAGACGAGCGGCAAAGATCGTCATGCGCGAGGGAGAAGGCGATTGGCGAAAGCGCGGATGAGGAGTCTCAGTGTGGAGGACGACGCTCGTCGTCGCTAGAGATAAATAGTAATACACGACGGGCGAGAGCGACGACGACGACGACGACACACGAATGCGAATGCGCGCTCGTTCAGATGAAGTAGTCGCTCATGTACGACGTTTGGTCCATCGAGAGCGACGGTTGCTCGGCGCTCGGCGCGCGCGAGAGCACCTTGGCGGGAATGCCCACCGCGGTACAGCCCTCGCCGATTTCCTCGAGCACGACCGAACCGGCGCCAATTTTCGAGTTTTTACCCACCTTGATGTTTCCTAAGATCGTCACTCCCGCACCGATGACGACGCCGTCGCCAATCTTGGGATGCCGGTCGCCCTTGGACGTCCCCGTGCCGCCGAGCGTGACGCCGTGGAGAATGGAGACGTTCTCGCCGACCACAGCCGTTTCGCCGATGACGACGCCCGTGGCGTGGTCCATCATCATACCTTGCCCGAGCACCGCCCCGGGGTGAATGTCCACGTGAAACACTTCAGAAATTCTATTTTGTAGCAAAAACGCGAGTGGTTTACGGTCTTCGAGCCACAACGAGTGCGCCACGCGCTGCGCCTGAATCGCCTGAAATCCTTTGAAAAACAGCACGACGGCGAGATAGCGGTCGCACGCCGGGTCTCGTTCGTACACCGCTTGCATATCCGCGAGCATCATGCGCGTCAAATGCTTATGTTTCCTATACTGCGCCGAAAACAGCTCGAGCAACTGGCTGTCGAGCAAAACCGTCGACGCGAGCTTATTCGCGAGCACGAACGCCAACACATCTTCCACTTTTTTATGCGCCAGAATCGTCGAGTACAAGTACGACGCCAGCGCGGGTTCGCGCTCTAAATCTTTCTTCGCCTCATCCCGCAATGACTCCCAAATCCCTTCCGCGATCGGGCACGTCTCGCCGAACGTCGCGAGCGCGTCGTCCTCCTTTCCTCGTCGAACGTCGCTCGCGCTCGCGCCGTCCGTCGCGCTCCCGATCCATTTCGCCCCGAGCGCGCGTTCGCGCGCTGTTTCGACATTCCCCAAATCTACATTTTGTTCCCGTGATCCATGAGTGACGATCGCTTGTCGTCCTCGAACGACGCGTTCGTTCGACGTTCGTCCGTTCGCCGCGTTCGCGCGATGGTGGTCATGTTTGCGTTGCTGATTTCGATGATTTTGATGACGTTCGCTCGTCGTCATCGTCCTCGATCGCGCGCGAGTCGATGAGACGATGTTTTTCGCAACTCCACCATTCGATGTCGCCATCCGTCGTCAATGCGAACGCTCGCTCGCTCGTTCGAGTGCGACGCGGGCGACGCGTGCCGTCGTCGTCGGTCTGTTCTCCTCTGGTCGGTCGGTCACATCTGGTTGGTCGGTCGGTCACGTCTGGTCGGTCGGTCACGTCTGGTTGGTCGGTCACCGAACTTTTGAGTCGAAACCGGTCGACCGAACGTCGACGTCGTCGTCGTCGTCGTCGTCGTCGTTCGTCGTTCGTCGTTCGTCGTTCGCTTTCGTCGACGCGCGACGTCGACGACGCGTTCGTTCGTCGACGCGCGTCGTCGACGACGCGTCGTTCGTCGTTCGTCGAGCGA
>Ga0222712_10001637_pt1 | contig 27172 bp, 15 predicted proteins | sample C33_657DmetaG_FD_165043 | JGI IMG/M metagenome (GOLD analysis project Ga0222712, IMG submission 165043) | Estuarine water microbial communities from San Francisco Bay, California, United States - C33_657D | ecosystem: Environmental > Aquatic > Marine > Unclassified | place: USA: California... | reverse complement strand
ACACGTGTTGAGCTCGACGAGTCGTGATTCGCGAAACGACGACGCGTGTGGGGACACGCGACGACCACTCGCGACTCGTCGAGCTCACCACAGCGTCATCGCGCGACACGTGTTGAGCTCGACGAGTCGTGATTCGCGAAACGACGACGCGTGTGGGGACACGCGACGACCACTCGCGACTCGTCGAGCTCACCACAGCGTCATCGCGCGACACGTGTTGAGCTCGACGAGTTGTGACTCTCGAAACGACGACGCGCGTGGGGACACGCGACGACGACTCGCGACTCGTCGAGCTCACCACAGCGTCATCGCGCGACGCCGCGCTATCGCGCCATCATCATGGCGGCGCCTGGCGAACGCGTCGGCGACGACGTCGCGCGCGAGGACGCTCAGGCGATGGAATTGAGCGATGGAAACATCGACATGAATGCCGTGACGCACGGCGAGCGCGACGAGGGGAGGAATACGGAAAGGAACGAGACGTCGACGACGGCGCGCGCGTCGGGGACGACGACGACGACGGCGACGAAGAGGAAGACGTACGCGCGAGTGAAGATGCCGACGCCGGAGGATATGTACACCGCGGATGCGATGGATAATTGCGCGCTGAAGACGGTGATGAGTACGGTTTTAGGAGGGGCATTGGGGGCGGTCATGGGCGTCGCCTTCGGGGCGCTGGAACCGATGGAGGTTCCGAGCGCGGACGCGCCCAAGGCGCGGTTGATGGATCAGGTGAAGGCGGGCGCTCGCGCCGCGGGGGCGAGGTCGTGGAGTTATTCCAAAGGATTCGCCGCGTTCGGGGCGCTGTACGCCGGAAGCGAGTGCGTGGTGGAGAAGGTGCGTGCGAAACATGACGTGGTGAATAGCGCGTACGCGGGGTGCTTCACGGGCGGCGTCATGGCGCGCTCGGGCGGGCCGAGCGGCATGGCGGTGGGGTGCGCGACGATGGCGGCGCTTTCCGTGGCGATGGATAAGTTTATGGATCATTAGACGCGAAGAAACGCGACGCCGAGCGCGCGCTTCAATGAGAGAAATATTGTTTTAATACAAACGTGAGAGTGTAGGCCACGAGCGCGAAGCCGCGCGTGTGAGCTGAACAAAATCGGACAAAATCGGACTGTAGTACATGGAAAGAATAGAAATAGTGTACGAAGGAAAGACGGGCGTGTTACGGCGAACGCGCGCGACCGAACCGGATCGTATGGGCCAACCAGAAGAACATACAGATGGGGGCGGATAGAACACAATTGAAACAGCGCTGTACATGTGACGGTGGACGACGACCATTAATCTTTGTCATCCTCGCTCAATTCGCCGTCGTGTAAGAGCATGAGAAGCACAGCACCATCGTAGTCGGTTAGAATCGTCGCCGAGTGAACTCGGGGAAACGGCGACGAGCCGTCCCGAGCGCCGACGCGCTCGAGCTCGATGACTCGCGCGTCGTGCACGTGCTTGTACGCGAAAGATGCCCCGCGAAATGTCGCCGAAGGCGCAATCGTTTTCGCGTGCTTCTCCATGCGAGACATGATCGCCGTCGGCGGAGGACGCTTTCGAGAAGTCGGCGCGACGCCGATGACGCCGCCTTTCGCGTCGACGACGATGCGCCCATTTTTGAAACGCACTCCGCACGCGTTGCACAACGTCTTCGCCCCCGTCGGACCGGTGCGCCAGAGCGGCGTCTTTCGCGTGCGACAGCACGCGCACATCACGCCCGCTTCAGGAATCGAATCCTCGTCCTCGCATTCCTTGCCCTTGCTCGATTCTCGCGTCGCATCACCGTTCACCGAATCCATCGTCGCGACCGATTCCATCGACGACCGGTCCCGTCTATCGAGCGTCGTCGTCGCCGACGTCCGCGCCGGAGCCTCCGCCGCGCCGCGTAAAAGCATCCTCGCATCATATCCCCCGAACATCGCCGACGCAAACATCTGCGCCAACGCGCGAATCACGCGAAACGTCAGTCTCAAATCCTTCCTCTTTCCCAAACTCTCCCAAACGCTCCCTCGTTCTCCCAAACGCTTCCTCGCGCGCCTCGTCGCTTCGCGACGTCCCGCTCGCCGCTCGCGTACCTCGCTCGCGAACGCTCTCGTCGTCATCGCCACCATCGCTCGACGATCGCGCTCGCCGCGTTGTTTAAAACAACGTCCTAACTATCTACAATCCATAACGAACGCCGACGCAATCGCGATCAGTCTCCGCGTACGCCGCGCGTCACGAATTCGCCCCGCGCAAAGCCGTTTCAACGACCGCGCCCATTCGTCGCTTTTTGCCAAATCATCGCGCGTCGTTCCCGCCTCGCGCGTGTTCGCGACATCGAATGCGTGAATGTATTCATCCTCTACATATATCGTGACATATATATATGTACACACCCCCATCGTCCTTCGAGCCCGTCGCTCGCGCGCGCGCGCGTTCGACACCACGTCATCGCCATCGTCACCCCACGCGCGTTCGCATCGCGATCGACGCACGTCTCCTTCGCCACGTCGTTCGCCGATTTCCACGGCGTGTGCTCGATGAAATAACGAACGCAATAAAAAATCGAAAATCGCGTGAATCGCTCGCGACGAACGGTCGTTCGCGTGCGAGCGCGACGCGTTGTGAAGCGTCCTTCGCATCCATTCGCGCGTCGCCCCGACGTCACGCGACGCGCGTCGCGTGACGTCCACCGATCGTTCGATCGTTCGGTCACGACTCAAACGCGCGTGTATGTGTGTGTGTGTGGGGGGGGGGCATAGGTCCACGCTCGCGCGTCACGGGACGACGGGACACATTTCTCTGGTCACGACTCGTCGAATGACGACCAACGACGACGCGCGCGACGTGCTGACGTCAGCACGTCGATCACGACCTCGAGCTCGACGACGAGCTCGAAGTCGAGCTCGAGCTCGACGTGTGTCGGTGTCCCTGGGACGAGTCACGAACTCGTCCATGGAATCGCGACGACCACGCGATCGCGTCGATTCGATTCCATCGATCGATCGCGCGATCGATCGATCGATCGATCGATCGCGCGTCGGGGCGGGGGTCTTCACGGGTCATCACTCGTCATCCCGTCCCTCGATCGCGCGATCGCGCGCGCGCGAACGACCCCAATCGCGTCGAATCGCGCGATCGAATCGAATCGAATCGATCGCGCGTGCGGTCAAATCGCGATCGTCACGCGCGATGTCACGCGCGACGTGTGCGAGCGCGAACGCGCGCGCATCGCCCGGGCGAGCGTGCGCGAGGAACGCGCGTCGAGAGGCGATCGTCGCGCGGCGCGGGGGCGCGGCGACGCGCGCGCGCGCGACGCGCGACGTGGACGAATCGTCGTTCGACTCCGAGGTCGTGCGCGCGACGACGCCCGTGCTCGTGGATTTCTGGGCGTCGTGGTGCGGGCCGTGTAAGTTGATCGGGAAGATCGTAGAGAAAGCGAGCGTGGAGTACGGCGACGCGTTGAAAGTGGTGAAGATCGAGTGCGACGGCAACCCGGGGTTGGTGGAGAAGTATAAAGTGTACGGGTTACCGACGCTCATCATGTTCAAGGATGGGGTGTGCGTGGAGGAGTCGAAGAATGAAGGGGCGATATCGTACGATAAGCTCAAAGTTTGGTTGAACAAACACGGTGGGTTGGCGACGCCGGCGGCGTGAGCGGTTTAGTCGACGCGCGCGCGTCGAGCGTTGGAACGTTCGTCGCCTACGTACGAACGGGTTTAATATTACACTGAAAGTTTTCACTTTGGGATGACAACGCCGTTGACGTTGAGATGACTGTCGCTATGACTGAAGCTATGACTTTGGCTAGGGCGACGCGATCACGCGCGAGGGAACAAGACGACGTGTCTGAACGGCACCGCTCTGTGCGCTTGCCCGTCGGCGTCGCCGTCATCCTCAAATTCTAAAACAAACTCGCTGTATTCCGCGTTGGGTAAACGCCTCGCCGGTTGCACTACCTTGGCCTTGTAAAACGTCGTCGTATTCGGGTACACGGCCAACACACTCGTCCCGACGGGGAAGTTTGTCGACTGTCGTACCGACGCGGTTTTGGGCAGCGGGATGATGTACTTTTGCGGCAAACGATACACGTGCTTCTCTGCCTCTTCGTCCGCGTCAACGATCTCGAACACACCCTCGGTGGGAGAATATCGCGTCACCGTCGCCACGATCCATTCTTGCGCTCCCGCGCCGTGACTCAACACGCCCACGTTGGCGGCGACCAAATCGCCCACCTCCATGGAGCTCACTTCCTGTCCAGGGCGTTGCGCGTACTCCACGCGCACCGCCGGTCTTTGCTGCTGTTGCTGATGCCCTTTGTGAATCTTTTGCTGATTCTGCTGCGCGTGATTCGCCGCCCCGTGCGCCTCGCCCTCGAGCTCGTCATCCACGTTGACCCCTTGCTCCTCCAACTCTTTTTGAAAACTCTTCAACTCGTCATCCAACATCGATGCGTTGCCTTTCACTAAATCTAACGCCATTTGTGCCAATCGAATCTTCTCATTCGCGATCAGCGTCATGCTCCAATGCAAATGCTCGATCTCGTCCCGCAACGCTTTCGCGTGATCCCCGTCGTTCGCTCGCGCGCCTCGCGCGCTTTGACTCGCCGTCGACGTCAACATCTCCGTCTTCCCTTTCACCTCCTCCCCGAGCCTCGACGAGCGCTTATCTAACTCCCCTATCGTCGCTAACACGCGCTGTAACTCCCCAGGGACGTCCGCGAGCGCTGCGAGAGACGCGCGCGCGCGCGCGGTCAGTCCGCCGTTCGACTTCCCTCGATCGATTCCCCGCGAACGCGCGTTCGAGGCCACGCGTACCGTCGATAAACTTTTCCAAGTACGTTCCCGAGGACAAATCCGTCATCGCGGGCGAAGCGAGCGCGAGATGTGACGCCGCCTCGCGTCGTCGGTCGCGCGTCAGGGCTGGGCGTCGCGACGCGCGCGCGCGTTGAAACGCGCCATTCCAACGCACCGCTCGCGATGGCGGACGCGCGAGACATCATGGGCGTCGCTCGCATCGAGCGCGAGGACGAGGAGACGCGCAAGGCGAAGAAACCGCACAAAACTCGAGTGAGCGCGCCGAAAGGAGTGAGCCGCGAGGTGTGGCAGATCACGGGCGGCGGGGAGACGCGCGCGGGCGACGCGCGCGTCGCGCTCGCGCCCACGGCGATAGCGCTCCATGGATTGAAAGATAAGCGCAAGATCACGGCGAGGACGGTGACGTGGTCGTGGGTGCCGTTTCGAAACAGCGCGCGCGCGGACGGGTTGCAGCTGAAGCACTGGGTGAAACGCGCGGTCGGCGCGGGGCAACCGGCGCTGTTAGGGACGAACGGAGGGGACGTGGGAGGGGATTACGCGTTCGCCAAGTATAATAAAAAGGTTGACATGATAGTTTACACGAATGAGGAGTACGAACAGAGGTTGAAACATTTAGACGAGTCGTGGAGCAAAGAGGAGACGGATTACTTGTTCGAACAGCTCGCGCGGTTCGATTTAAGGTTCATCATCGCGCACGATCGCTGGGCGTTCGCCGGGTCCAAGGCAAGAAGCGTGGATGATTTGAAGGTGAGGTACTATTCCATAGCAAAGACGCTGATCGAGGCGCGAGCGGAGACGCCAGAGGCGGCGTTGGCGCACCAGGTGGTGAAGATGCCGTTCAACGCGCAACACGAGTACGATCGCAAAGTGGCGCTGAATACACTTTTGAATCGGACGAACGGAGAGATGAAGGAAGAAGCGGAGATTCTGAATAAAGTGAAAGAGATTGAAAAGCGCAGACGGGCGGAGAATCAAGCGTTGTTGCAGCGCGCGGCGGCGGTGTTCGCCCAAGGTCGCATGCAAACGGTCGAAAGACCTTTGTCGATTGATGAAGTGCGCGCGGATTTCGAAACTTTGGCGCCTGAGTTGCCCACGAAGGGCAACGCGCCGTTGAAACCCGGTGCGTATCTTCGCGGCGCGCATTTCGTGGCGGTCGCGAACGAACAGGCGATTCAGGCGCAGGGTGGCGCGCGCTTCGGTAAGCGTATCGACCAAGCGTTGGAAGACCTCGGAGTGTCGACGCCAGTCATGAACACCCACGCCGTGTGCGCTGGTTGGCTGAAGTTGCGCGAAGAGACGATCGAACTATTGCGTGCGCGCAAGGAACTCGTCGCCGTGTACGAGCGTCTCGTCGCGAAGGGCAAGACGCCGGGGTACATTCCAGGCATGGCGGACATCGAGGCTAAGAAGTCCAGCGACGCGCCGTTGAAATCCGAAAGCGCGCTTCCGACGCCCGCGCCGACGCCCGCGCCGACGGCGATGGCGATAAAACAAGAGGTTCCCGCGCCGGCGCCGGCGACACTAAAGCGCAAAGCTGAAGGGGCCCATGGGCGTAAGGCGCAGCGCCCGAAGCGAGGATGAAGCAGCATTTTCTTGTAGCGTTACAACGTGTTAGTGACAAATCTAGCTAGACCGACTCATTCGACCTAACTCATCCCGATTCCGCGCAACAGTTGTCCGAGCTGCCCGACGACGGCGAGCGCAAAAAGGAACCCGAAAGCGTTCTCGACCCCGGTCGACTCTGAATGCGTCGCCGCGCGCGCGGCTGCCGACGTCAACCAAACCGGCGCCGAAACCTTGAACAACTCGGGCGCGATCGCGCCGATCGCGCCGATGACATCCCCAGACGTCGCGCTCATCATGAACACCTCGGCTTGCGATTCCGGAACCTTGGACGCGGGCTTTAACAGTTGCCCGAGCACCTTGTACGGGTCCACGTCCCATCGCTCGTAGTGCCTCACCACCAAATTCGTCGTCGCATCGATCTCGTGCGTCGTCCCTCCCGCCGCCGACAGTCGCGGTCGCCATGGCAAGTCCAACACGCAACTAAAAGTCCACTCCGTCTGCGCCCCGCTCGCGGTCTCTTCAAACGACGTCACGCGTAAATCCACGTCGCGCATCATCCCTCCGAGATTCCCCACGTTTCGCTTAAACCTCTCCACGCCCGCGAACTCCACGAACGGATCCGCGAACGCGCAATCGTCGTCGTACGCCGCCATGTCCCCATCGCCCGAGACGAAATATTCTTTCGCGTAATCGTCAGCGATGAGCGCCAGAGCCTCGGCGCGCGAGCGCGGGCGCTCCGCTCGCTCGCGCGCCGCCTTTACTTTTCCCCGATCGTTCGCCTCAATCGCTCGCCCCAGAGCCTCGGCGCCGAACCACGCCGCTCGTAATCTCACATCCTTCGTCGGTTGTTCATTCGTCTCACCCGAAGTCGTTGACGATGATGATGATGATGATGATGATGATGATTTCGCCCCCGACGACGACGCTGATGATTTCGCGTCCGCCGCTCGTGATGATGATTTCGCCCCCGACGACGCGCGCGCACCGAACGCATTCGAATTCACGCGCGCATTCGCACGCACATTCGCATTCGCGCGCGCGCGCATGGACGTCACGTTCTCGCGCTTCAACGTGACGCCTTGGGTCGCTCGCGCGCGCGACGCCCCGCGCTCGGCGCTCGACGCGTCGTCACACCGCCGCACGACGCGCGCGATCGACGGACGGCTCTCGCGCGCGTCGTGTGCGAGTCTCGGTCAGAGCGCGTGGACGCCATGCCTCGAGCGCGAGGGATGGATGCGTCGATGAAGCCTGGGCGGTGGCGCGCGCGCGCGAGCGCGCTGGCGAACGTCGCGACGAGCGCGAGTCTCGGGTATAGCGCTCGGGCTTTCAGAGGCAAACGCGCGGCGAGGACGAACGGGGGGTTTTTTGAGAACCCCGATCGAGCGTGCACCGATGGCATCATGGCGTGCACGATCGGGGCGTACGCGATGCAGGTGTTGAGTCAGCAGGCGCTCACGGCGGTCGGGGCGAAGGCGAACGCGGCGATCGCCGCGGGGGAGGTATGGCGGTTATTCACCCCGATTTTCCTCCACGGCGGTCTGTCGCACTTGATGGTGAACATGTATTCGTTGAACAGCATCGGGCCGATGATGGAGGCGACGTTCGGGCGCGAGCAGTTTTTAGCGGTGTATTTTGGGTCTGGCGTGGTCGGGAACTACGCGAGTTATAGATTTTGCGCTGCGAATAGCGTCGGCGCGAGCGGGTCGATTTTCGGCCTCGCCGGTGCGCTCGCGGTTTATTTACATCGCCACAGGCCGTACTTGGGAGAACGCGCCGATCAGCAGTTGCAATCGCTCGGCACGGCGTTGGCGGTGAACACGTTGTTCGGGCTCACGAGCCGACGCGTCGATAACTGGGGACACGGCGGCGGATTAGTCGGCGGCGCGATCCTCGCCTATCTCAACGGTCCAAATTTAAAGCTCGAGCCCGACGGCGAGGCGTTGGGTAAGCTCGGCAAAGGCAAGCTCGCGACGCGTCGCCGAAAGCTCGTCAACCGACCGGTGCTGGCGAGCGCCATCGAGAGCGTTAAAAAGTTGTGGGACGACGACGACGATGACGACGACAACGCCTGAGCGCTTCGTCATCACGCCTTCCTCGCTAGAGTGTTGCATTCTTTCATTCCTTTCACGGTTCATTCTTTTCACATCTAAAACGCGTTCGCTCGTTCAAGAAAATTCCTTCGCCTTCCGCGTGCCCACTCGGCGCGGCGCCTTCGTCCCCATTCTTCGACGCCTTCCTTCACCCGACGCACTCAAATTCCCATCGGCGTCGAATGGCGCGCAAGAAACTCATCATCGACACCGACCCGGGCGTTGACGACGCGTACGCCATCGCCCTCGCGTTGCACGCGTTCACCGACGACGTGGACGTCCTCGCGTTAACCACCATGTTTGGCAACGTCAGGCGCGATGACGCGACGACGAACGCCAAGCTCTTAGTCGACGCTCTGTGCGTTGACGATCATTCATCATCATCGTCATCACGCGCGATCGCGGTCGTGGATGGAGCGAAAGTGCCCTTACGCATGATGCGCCACGGCCGCGGCGCCGACGCGGCGGTCGCCGATGACCGGGACGTCTTCGTCGCGGATTTCGTGCACGGCAAGTGTGGCTTTGGGAACGTTCGAGAGAAGTATGCGATGAAGTATGCACGAAGAGATGACAAACATTCGTACACATACGATGAAGACGTGGAGGCGGCAGATTATATCGCGGCGGCGTGCGCCGCGTTTCCTGGTGAGGTGAGCGTGCTCGCGTTGGCGTCTTTGACCAACATAGCTCTGGCGTTTCGTCGGCATCCATCGTGCGTTCGCGATATGGATGAGCTCATCGTGCTTGGGGGCGCGTTTGGGGTGAATGGGAACGTCAATCCCGCGGCGGAGGCGAATATTTTGGGTGACCCTGAGGCGGCGGACGAAGTGTTTAGCGCGTTTGAGCGATGCCTCGTCGTCGGTTTGGACGTGACGACGCGTCTGACGTTGCGCGGGCCGGAGATCGATCAACTCGCGAAACCTCGAGGAGGGAGACAGCCGGGCGTCGTGAGGGACGACATTCGCGAGTTCTTACACGACGCGACACGCTTCTACAAGGCGTACCACGTGGAGGTCGCGTCGTTTGATGGCATTTATATGCACGACCCGACGGCGCTGTTGCTCGCCGTGCCACGATTTCGCAATCTATTTCAGTTCCGCGAGGGTGCCGTTCGCGTCGTGACGCAGGGCATCACTCGTGGTCAAACCGTGCTCGACGTGAGGGGGAAATGGCCGGTGAAAAACGAATGGACGGGTCGGCCGAAATGTCGCGTCGCGCTCGACGTGGACGTCAACGGAGCGTCGCGAGTGTTCCACGCCGCTCTCGCCTTAGAAGTTCACGAGCGTTAAACGCTTCGTTGCCAGTCACTTTTTACGTGTCATTTGATCATAGCTTAGCCCGTGGACGAGACGACGACTTTTCGTCCTCCACCATTCATGTTATATGTATTTCACGCCGCTCTTCATTCGCAGACGGACGCCGACGTCGCCCCGGTCATCGGTCGGTCGGTCATCGGTCGGTCGGTCATCGGTCGGTCGGTCATCGGTCCCTCGACTCGATCTCGTCGTCGATCGATCGTCGTCGATCGATCGTTTTCAATCGATCGATCGTCGATCGATCGATCGTTGTCGATCGATCGTTTTCGATCGACGCACTCGATCGACATCGATCGATCGACCGCCGCCGCCGCCGCCGCCGCCGCCGCCGGCGCGCGTTCGCCCAATCGGTGCCATCGATCGACGCGCGCGATCGAATTCGCGCGCGCGTTCAACGCGATGATGTCATCCGTCATCGCGCGTCTCGCGCAAGCCTTCGTCGTTCGCACGGCGAGGCGCGCGCGCGGGAAGGCGACGAAATCGTCATTCGCGCGCGTCGTCGACGTTCGAACGCGAGGGCGCGCGCTCGCGTCGAGGAACGATCAGTGGAATCGCACCGAACGTGAGTCGAGGAATAAGATGAGGATGACGAGCGCGAGCGATGTTTTCTTCGACGACGACGACGACGACGGCGAGGAAGGCGAGGACGAAGGCGAGGAGGGCGAGGACGACGGAACGTACGCGAGCGACGAAGCGAACGACGCGGCGGAGGGGTACGGCGTCGCGGAGGACGACGAGGTCGTGATCAAGGTGAACGCGAGTGCAGACGCGATGGAGGTGGGGAATTTTGGGATGAGTGACGTAACCGTCGCGGCGTTGCGTAAGCGCGGGGTGGATAAGTTGTTTCCGATTCAACAGGCGGTGTTGAAACCGGCGCTGGAGGGGTTGGACGTCGTCGGCCGAGCGCGGACGGGGACGGGGAAGACTTTAGCGTTTGCTTTGCCCGTTATCGAGCGGTTGTTGACGCAAGGCGAGAGACGAGGGAGAAATCCCAAGTGTATCGTGCTCGCGCCCACGCGGGAGCTGGCGAAGCAGGTGGAGAATGAGATTTTCATCACCGCGCCGACGTTGGCGACGACGTGCGTGTACGGCGGCACGCCCATCGGGACGCAAGAGTCCAAGCTTCGCCGAGGGGTGGATATCGTCGTCGGTACCCCGGGTCGCGTGCAAGATTTGATGAATCGAGGGAGCTTGAACCTGAGCGACATCGAGTTCGTCGTCCTGGACGAAGCGGATCAAATGTTAAACGTCGGGTTCGAGGAGGACGTCGAGGCAATTTTGCGAGACTGCCCCGAGTCGCGTCAAACATTTTTGTTCAGCGCGACGATGCCGAGCTGGGTGAAACAAATCACGAGAAAGTTTTTGAAGCCCGGGCACGTGGTCGTGGACTTGGTGGGAGACTCGCGCACGAAGCTTGCGGAAACAATCGAACTGATGTCGTGCGTCGTGTCGCACTCTAACCGCACGTCCATCGTCATGGATCTCGTCACCGTGTACGCCAAAGACAAGAAGGCGATCTGCTTCACGCAAACTAAGCGAGCGGCGGATGAACTCACCGCAGCATTGAGCCGTCGGATCACGTCTGAAGTCCTGCACGGCGATATCGCGCAGGCGCAGCGCGAGCGTACGCTTCAGCGATTCCGAGACAACCGCTTCACGGTGCTCATCGCCACCGACGTCGCCGCTCGCGGTTTGGACATTTCTGACGTCGATTTGGTGATTCACTACGAACTTCCCAACGATGTGGAGTCGTTCGTTCACAGATGCGGTCGTACCGGTCGCGCAGGGCAGAAAGGGGCGGCGATCGCCATGTACACCGACCGCGAATCGCACATGATTCGCCGCATCAAAAAAGAAACGGGTGCCGAATTCATCACCATCGGCATCCCGTCCTCGACCGAGGTCATGGATGCTTGCGCGGTAACGGCGTCGAACTTGCTCGCCAAGGTCGATGACGACCTCCTGCCGTACTTCACCCCAGCCGCGAAACGTCTGTTACCGGACGTCGTCGACCAGGAAGTGTTGAAGACGCTCTCCGCCGCGCTCGCCGCGCTAAGCGGACATACGGAAGCGCCGCCGCCGAGATCTTTGCTCACTGGCGCGCCGAACTCGTGCACATACATGATCATCGACAAGAACAACACCGAGCCAGCGATTCGCGCGGGCGATTTGCTCCGCGCGTTGACGGAAATCGATCGCAAGATTGCCGACGGATGCGGCAAAATTCGCTTTATAGAGGGTGCCAACGGCATGTGCTTTGACGTCGACGCGGCCTACATGTCCGATTTGGAATCCGTCTCTGACTTGAACGGATTCGAGTTGAGCGTTTGCCGACAGCTCCCAGAATTAATCGCCGAACAAAGCCGCGGTCCACGCACTGGCTTCAGTGGCGGCCGTGGCGGCCGAGGAGGTCGAGGTTTCGATCGCGACCGTCGTGGAGGCGGCTACGGCGGCTACGGCGGCCGCGACGGCGGATTCCGAGGCGATCGCGAAGGCGGTGGACGTGGCTTCAGAGGTGATCGTGACGGCGGAGGTGGTGGGTATCGCGGTCGAAGCGAAGCTCGCGGCGACGGCGGCGGATACCGCGGTCGAGGCGACCGCGACGGCGGATACCGCGGTCGAGGCGGCGGCGACCGCGACGCTGGCGGCGGATACCGCGGTGGCGAACGTAGTGAACGTCCGCCGCGACGTTCCTACGGCGACGATGGTTACGCACCCTCGCGCTCGAGCGGTGCATCCTGGGGTGGCTGGTCTGAATAATGCACCGACCCATTCTGGCGCGTCCTTCGCCAACTCTTTTTCATGTACCCAACTGCTTATATTTTTTTGGCCACAGTGCCGCGATTGCTAGGACTGATGAATAGATGTAGACCCGACCCGCGCGCTCATCGAGCGCGCGTTCGAACTGTTTATTAATACGATTTTCCCGTTTCCCGATTCAGCGCGAACCGTCGTCGCCTCCCGGCGTCGGCGGCGCGCGTGACCGCACTTCACCACGCTTTTGCGCGCATTCGCGCGCGCATCGCCGCACGCACGCCTCCCTGCGATGTCTTTGGCCGTGTTCGCGCCGTCGCGCGCGTCTTTACCCTTGGTCGCGCGCGCACAGAGAACGCGCGCCCGACGACGCGCGACGACGACCTCGCGGGCGCGCGCGTTCGACCCCAACGACCCGCTCACGTGGAATCGCTCGTCGAGCGCGCCTGCGGACGACGACGAGGACGAGGAAACGTATTACCAAGACGCCGCGGCACCGATGATGGACATCCAATCGCTCTCGGATGAAGACTTGGCCGAGCTCGTCGGCGCTCCCGGAGCGAACGTGCCGCAAATGGTGGACGACGAGACGTTCGCGGCGATGACAGCGACGCTCGATGTCGATCGCGCGCCCGAGACCGCGAGTGAGGCGATCGCGGAAGGGATTAAGGAGTACGCGAAGGGCGAACACGCGCTGGCGCTGGGGACGTTTACGAACGCGATGAACATGCCAGGGAGCGGACCGGTGAGGTATCGAAAATCGCTCGTAGCTCCGGCGGGACCGAGTTTGGGATTTAAACCGCGCGAGCTATCCGCCGGGGAGGAGATCGCGATTTGGTATAACAGCGCATGCTGTTATGCACAGTTAGGAAACGTCACTGAGGGGCTGGCAGCGTTGAACAAGGCGCTTATGAGAGGATACGACGAGTATCCGGCGATTCGTCGCGACCCGGACATCGCGGCGCTGCGACTGGATTCGCGTTTTGAGGGCATCATGAAACGGTATGAGCCGCAGGGGACGTTCGGCAAGATATTTGACGCCATGAATGGGCCCAAGCGCGGTGAATCCATCATGAGCTCGTTCGCGGCGATGATTAAGAAGAAATAAGGGACGCATTCGCCGGCGTCGCTAGGTGTGTAATTGTACAGTTTCTACGTTTTTGCAAGGAGCATACCGACCAAGAGCGAAAGAAAAGCGAATATAATCGATGGTAAATGTTCCTGTCGCATCACGAACAACGCTTCGGGTTGATTCAGTTTGAGCTCCTGCGCCGACGCAGCGCGCGTTCCAGGCGGGGGTTGCGGTTTGAGCGCCTCCGCTACTGCGAACGACAACGGTTTCGTCATCGATGCCGTCGCCGTTGACATGTTTTTATGCACCGTCCCGATTTTAGCGATTGCATCTTTCGCGTGGCTCCACGCGCGCTCGCACTCAGCCTGTGCAAATTTTGCGGCGGCTTCAGCGTGAACTTTGGCCATGACTTCAATCTCTAATCGATTTATGACTTGCTGCACCGCCTCTTTAGCCGCCTGTTTAGAGCTCGCCAAATCGCGCTTTAAGCGCACGCATAGGTCTTTGAGCTTGTCATATTCAGATTTGGGAACCACGGGATCCACGCGCTCGTGAATCATCGACATGGCACCTCTGAATGTCGGCTGCTGATAAAGTGAACGAGCGCGGGCTCCGTACGAGTCTCGAATTGGTGAGCCCATTTCGCTGACCGGACGCGAGTCTCCTGGACGGTCCACGCCGTGTGCTGCGACAACCTGCCACGCTTCGGCCGCCGCCGCCGTTGCCGCGGCGACTTCATCGCGCAGTCTCTCATTCTCTTCAGTCAAATAACGCGTTCTTTCATCGGCAGCGGTGCGCGCTTGTTGCTCGAGCCAGTGCTGGCCGCGAGTATCAACCGTTCGGGTCGTCTCGTCCCTCGCGCGACGATCGGTTCTTTCGACATGGACTTCAAGTTCAGCGCAGCGAGCCTCGCTTCGCTGCAGCTGCGCGGTGAGCTGCAAGACTTCCTCCGTTTTTGTCTGCACTTTCGCCGCCCCATCCCTAAGCTTTGCCTCTGCCGATTCCAAACTCTTCACGAGCTCTACTATGCGCTCATCGCTCGATGCCTTGATGCTTAAAGACTGCGTCAACTCAGACTCCTTTGACACTAGCTGCTCGCGAAGACTTTTTGCCTCTTCCTGAAACATTCTACCCTTCTTCAAGGCATGTGTAAACTTCATTTTAGCCGTGTCCACCGTACCCAGAAGTGCAGCCATGTCGTGCTCGTACTCATGCAAACTTTCTCGAAGCGAAGCCATTTCTCTTTGAGCGTCGTTAAAAGATGATAGCTGCGATGTCAGGCGCTGTATTTCCTCCTCGTGCACCACCGCATCGGCGCGTCTGCGATCTAACTCCGTGTTCGCCGCATCAAGCTTCAATGCGAGAGCCGAAAGCTCATCACTCGCCTGCGCGCTGCTTTCGGCGAGATCCATTTCCAACTCGCGTATTCGAGACTCAGCACTTCGTAGATTCGCAGTTAATATTTTCGAATCTTCGATTCGAATAGTGCTCGCGCTCTGTACATCCATCAAACGTGCCTCGAGTTGCTTATTTGAGCTCGTGAGCTCCAAAATGTGCGCTTCATTTGCGTTTTGCACATCCTTCAAGCGCGCTTCTAGGTGCGATATCGCCGCTTCGCTTTCACTCGCAAGTCTCACGCGCAACGCCGCCTGTTCAGCGAGCTCCAATTCTAGTGCGCGCGCTCGCGCCTCAAGGCGCTCTACATTCACACTTAATTTCTTAGACTCCTCATCGCTGTTAGTGCTTGCTCTCTGCGCGTCCTTCAAACGCGCCTCAAGTTGCTCGTTCAAACTCGAGAGCTGTGATAGTTTCGCTTCGTTTGCACTTAGATCGAGTTTCAACTGTGCCGCCTGCTCCTGAAAACCTTTACCCCTCGAGACAGCATTGTCAAATTTCTGCTTGGACTGGGCGACGCGTTCGCTAAGTTGCATGTTTTCCGCATCCTTGGCGTGCAGAGCCTTCTCAAGCGCAGCCACCTGAGCCGTCGTCGCATCAATCACGGGTAGCAATTCGGTTCGCATGCGCTCGAGCTCGGTCAACCGCGCGTAGAGCTGTTGAATTTCGGCATCCTTGGCGCTCACCGCAACAGCGAGTGAGCGCAACTCAGCCGAGGACGATTCAGTGGTCGATGAAAGTCGGACTGTCAAGGTGTCTATCTCTTCTTGGCGCGCCTTCAAAGTTGCATGCATCTTATGTGTCGATTCATCCGCTTCGTCAAGCTGTCGTCGTAAAGCAATGCTTTCTTCATGGCGAGTCTCTGAACGCGCCTGCTCGTCCTCCATCTGACTGCGCAAGACCTCCAGCTCGCGTTTCAGTGCCAAAAACTCCTCCATTCGGGCTTTTAACTCGGTTTCTGAATCGATTTGCTGACTAGCATCGACTACCGCGGGTAGCTCGGCTGCTTTGTCTTGAAGCTGACGGCGCAACTGAGCCGACTCCTCTTGGAACCCTTTGCCTTTCTTTACCGCGGTCTCCAGCTTCCTCCTCCCTTGTTGAATCTCAACACGCAAATTTTCAAGCTCGGCATCATTTTCATTTTTAAGCGCCTGTACCTTATCCACCTTTTCAACTGCGAACGCTAATTCAGACTTCAGCGTTTCAAGTTCGTGGTCGCGGCCTCGCGATGACGCATCCAATCTTCTCCAAAGGTCATCACGTTCTTGTGTAATGAGATTCGCCGCGTTCGTCAAATCTTCAATTTTCGACGATAATCCGTACATGTCATGCGTCGAGCTAGCCAGTTGCGAATTCAACTTTTCGCACTCCGCTCTCAACTGGAAAATCGTTTTCTCTGCGACTGATGCATGTTGCTGGGCTATCTGAAGCTCTTCACGAGCGGCGTGAAGTTCGCGCATCGTTTCCTGCGAAGTTTCTTGAGATGGCAAAGGACTCTCCAAGGCCTTCTCGGCAGCCGCCATCATGTCCGCCAAAGTCATGTCTGCCTTGACGGTCTTCTGATTCTCAGCTTCTTCCAAAGATTCGCGCGCGCGATCAAGCTCGGCTGAGAGTTCGGCGCACTTGGCATCCTTCTCCTGGAGTGTCGCCGAATGCATATTTTTGAGCTCGCCGAGCTCGCCTCTTAGCTCATCTAACTTAGCCTTTTGCTTCCGAGCAATGGCCTCCATCTTTTCACATTTTGAGCGCAACTCTGTCAATTCTTCATCGCTCGACTGTGCGGGAGAGCTGTCGGCGCGTGAAATCACGAGTTCGCGTTTTACCGTCTCCAGCTCGTTCTCCAAATCTCGAACGTAATTTGTACGCTTCTGATCGGCTTGCTTTAATCTCAAACACTCGTCTCGAGCATCCTTCAAAGACAATCGCAAAAGCGAGGCCTCTTTCTTGAACTGCGCCTCGACGAGCGTCGCTGCCGATTCAACCTCCTCCTGCGGCTCGTGCTCCTCCAAATCGTGCGCCTCTGGCTCCTCCGTCGGCTTTTCAAACCCATCGAATTTCTCCTCCTTGCTCTCCATCAAGTCCTCCGCGCTGAAATTCCTTGCAAGTAACAAATCGTCGTCTTTCCCGCGTGGGCTCATTACCTCTCCCGCCGGGATTTGCCAACGCAGAATCTGCGATGACGCCGTTCCGGTGTACAGCACACCCGCGTCGGCATCAATCACGAGCGAATGCACGACGCCCGCCTTCGTACTCGGGCACTCAAACATCAAAGACCTCGAGCGAACATCAAATATTAGTGCGCGCTGATCCGACCCAGCGGAGCACACCACGCCCGGCGAAATACTAAGGACGTTTAACACAGCGCCTATGTGTTTGCCGCCGATGTTCAGCTCCTCTGGCGGTCCGAGCAACTCGCCGTGCTCGTTCAAGTACCAAGCCAACACGCGCCCATCCGCCCCAGCGGTGACGATGACGCCATCATTATCGCACACGCTAAGAATCGCCCCGCGATGACCGCCTTCGAGCACCCCGAACGTCCCCAACGGTCGCCCGACGCGCGTTTTCCAAATCGTCAACGCGCCGTCCTCGGCGCCGCTCGCCACGAATTCCGACTGCGTCGATCGATGCACCCACCCGCAAAGCGCGCGCACGCCATCCGGAGCGATGACGCCACTTCTCCCAACTCTCCCTTTTCCCGGCGCTTTAGCATCGGCGCCATCGCCCACAAACTCCCTCGCCGCGACGCCGAACCGCCACGTCGGGTACTCCCCGCCGTCGACGTCCCAAACGTAAATTCCACCTCTCACGTCCCCGGCGACGACTTCCCCGCTCAAAGGCATCGCGCACAACGATAAAATCGCGCTCGAACACCCTCTTAGAGTCTTCACCACTCTGCCTGAACGTAAATCGCGCATCAGCACGCCTCCGTCGCTCGACGCGCAGCACGCCGCCGAGCCGCTCGACGCTCGCGCGACAACCATCGATGTCAACTCCCTCGTGCGTTCGTCCAGCGCCTTGGTTTGCGAAAGCAACTCCCCGCTCGACGTGTCCCACGCTCGCAAGCCGCCGTCCGTGCTCGCGGAGATCAACGTCCCGGCGTCGCGCGCGAGCGCGAGCACGGCGCCGGTGGACGGGTCCAGACGAAGCGCTCCCGAGGACGCGAGCGTCTTCAGCACCGACTCGCGCGGCGTCGACGACGCATGTGCGGTGACTTTGCCTTCGATTGTTTTTTTAATGCGCGAGAGCATTCGCGCCCGAACCGAGGTCGTCACGCGAGGGAACAAGTGAGAAATAACGGTCTTTTGGATGGTTTAAAAGCGCGACGGAGTCGAGAGACGCGCTGCGCTGGCTGTGAATGAAAACGTCGGGTTGTATGGATTAAATCGATAGGAGTCAATGCGAGTGATGAGCGCGACAGAGCTAATCGCGAGCGGGAGGGGAAGATGGCAAGGAATCGTCGCCGCGCACGCTGCTCGACGCGCTCGACGCCGAGAAATCGTCTCGACGGAGCACGGCGGCGAGCTTGGAGACTTGGTGTTCCATGGCATCCATGTACGCCGCGGCCCCGCGACGGAGGCTCGCCGCGGTTTCGGGCGACGTATCCGTCAATTCACATCCGAAAATGTCCGCGGTGGGTTGGAATCGATAGTAGGAATCCTTGGAGCCGAGAAGATGGCGAATGGTGGCGTCCACTTGATCGACGTCGCACGTCGCGTGAATCGTGTTATCGAGCCACTGGGGGAGATTGGAAGACGCCCGCGCTCCACGCGCGTGCGGCACAGATGTACCAGTTCCGAGGGAAACCACGCACAACGGTCGCGACTGGGAAAATAGTCGTCGCGCCTCAAAAACGGCGACCGCCGTCGGATTGTTGCTTGCAATTGCGCCGTCAATCAGTCGAAGCTCGGACTGCACATTCGTTGGCGCCGTTTGCGCGTCGTACTTCACGTCCTCTTCTTCGGGTGTTTTCGGAGTCTGCATACCAGGTGAGTCTTTGCCACTCGCACTCCCCTCGCGTTGGCGTAGTTCTGACTCGCCCTTCGCTTCACACGCGCAGCTACCCGTACCGCCGATTTCCTTGTCAAACTTGAGCTCCTCTAGATACCACGGAGCCGCTGTAGTAGCTCGAATGGATTGCAGTAAGCTAGCGCGATGCTCACCGGGCAAGCGCCCGAGGTGCCCACGCGCCTGCCCGTCGTGATGGTATGAACGCATCAAGAATGTTGTCGTAGGCGTACGACTTACCAATCGCGACACCAACGCAACACGAGGTGGAGGGAAACGCGAAGAATACCATCTCGGATGCGATGCGATAGTGTACAACGGCTTTTCAGCCTCACTATCGAGCGCTTTCTTGAGCATGATTTCAAAGTTTCGCGCTTCCTCCTGGCCACGCTGGAAAGCCTTGTACATTTGCGTGATGTAAGAATCCTTTTTCGGGAAAATTTCGTTTCCCATGTTTGTGTACAACTCGTTCAGCTCTTCGGTACTCATGCGCAGTAATCCAGCCCCAACGGCGATGATTCCACCAGTAGAAGTGCCGACGATCAAGTCGAAGCAGTCGCCGATGCACCAGTTATTCGTCGCCTTCAAAATGCGCTCGAGCATCACCAACGTGGCGATCCCACGCATGCCGCCGCCATCCAGGCTCAAAATACGGATGGGCTTATCGTTCATGCAAGGCGACGCGGAGTGCACGTCATACGCGCGATCCAGTAGCTCGGATCCGTGATCGCCGAGCGCCGTCACGAGTCGCATGGCGCGAGTCCACTGTGACACGCCACCTTCGACGTTCGCACTTCTCCAGGCATCCAAATGTGAATCATCAACCATCACGGGCGATTTTTTACCGATCGGGACCGTTAGCACCTTTGCTTTGAGCTTCTGCAGCGCTGCAACGTTGTCCAAATCACCCTCTGGTTTTTGATTTTCATCTGACTTTGTGTCATCCTTGGTTGGTTCCTTAGTCGATTCGCCTGTAAAAGTCACGCGACGAATCAACGCAGCAAACCCTTCGCTTGACGATTGTGACGTCGGCGATCCCACGATTTCTTTGGGTAAAAGAACCTCCTCTTCATGAAACTTGAACCGACCTCTAAATCGTCCTGCGCGCGGCGGCTTGTCTCTCGATCCTGATGGAGGCGGTCTGTCTGCGCAAGCCGCCGCAAGCTTGTGCCCGATTCGCTTTGCCAACTCTTCCGCAGTTCCAACGACGTCGCCCCGTGGAACATCAATAACCAGCGTGCAGGAGTCCGAAAGTGACACTGCATTCATCAAAGATTGTTCGTCGACGACGTAAGCCGGGATATCCGTCGCGGTGTCAAAGTTTGGACTGGCCAATAATGGTTGCACTGGCACGCACGACGGCGTTCGAGTTGGCCAAACAAAAATAACCGCTCGCGCTCCACGCTCCCGAGCTCGCCAAACAAGCCGAGGCGCTTGACGAATCATAGCGACGTGGGCTTCCCAGTTTCGATCTTTCGCACACATTACGACAACACCGTTGAAAGCCATCTCTTCATCGTCGTTCCAGTATTTTTCAATAGGCGTCGCAGGCTTTTTGATTGATTGTTCGGGTGTGCGCACAGCTGACATGATATCTTGATTTTCTTCATCCCGAGCCTTATCGACTTTCGAGTCTACCATGGTCCATTCTTTTTCACCGTCCTTATCGGGCGACTCGCCATCCCAAATGTCGTCGTAAGCCTTGAGTATTTTCTGCGCTGGAGTCAACGGTGATGAAGCATCCTTTCTCATTCGTTCTTTCTTTGGTAACTCAACAAATCCATCGCGATCTTTCGGGGCTTCGATATCCAATATGTGCATCCGCCCTTCAATTACACCAACTTGTGACGCGTTGCATGCCAAACTCGATCTAATGACGGAGAAGACAGTCGTGCATTCCACATGTTTCGCTCTGATTTGTATCGTCGACAAGTTGGCGAGCGCCATGTGCTCAGCAAGCGAGGTCATCAACTGACGCGAATCGCTCCCAAAGAATGTTGAGCTGCCGTTCCAAAACGCATGAATGATACGCATGGCGGCTTCTGATGCGCCTCGTCTAATGCTCTCTGCGTACATGGCAAAATTATCAACTGTTAAAAGCTTGAGGAGGGACTTGATGTATGCCTTGTGCAGCACTTCGAGCTTATCGTGCGCGCCATCTTTATCAACGCACGCACAGACGCGTCTAGAAATGTACTCAACCACTCCTGCGTTTACGCATTCTGCCGATGCCAAAGGCCCTCGAGAAAGAATAATGCCGACCAAGAGCATGTCGACATTCGGAACAAAAGCGTGATTGGCATTCGGAGACGCCGTATACTCGACAAGAGTGCGAACCAGATTGAACACGCTCACTCGCGATCCGCTTGTTGTGTCGAAAACCATACTTCGCGCGTCAACCATGAGCTGCGAGTAGCGATTCAGTCTATGCGTTTCGTCCATAACACCCCAGCCTTCATCGTTAAAATTCTTCCATGGCACGATCCAATCTGACGCGCGCTCGTCGGTACCGCGCTGAACTAAAGTTGGGTACCAAGCTCCACACGCGTGACTAAGCGTGGCGCGAATGCGAGCCTTACCTTTGGGGGCTCCGATGTCGATCCATGTGTGCACTTTGCCTCGAGCGTCGCCGTGAGACATCAAGGCAAACGCGAGCGGCTTGTCTGACGTCGCCAGTGCGCGCTTTATACTAGAAGTCACCACATCGTTAGCATCGTCCGCACCGAGAATGCCCACGATGACAAGTTGCAAAGCCTTAATTACTTTTTCTGTAAGTTTTGGCACGCCACCGCTCCATTGTCCACTCGTTGTGATGCACAGTATGTGCTCCGAGACGCTCTTTCGCGCGACATCAACTTCGCCGCCGTCGAAGAAAGCCTTCAAAAATGATTGCAAAGCCATTTCGATATCCTTCGTGCGCCGCGCGCCGCCACTCGTGTCCCAGTGCTTTTCATATATTGGTCGAAAATCGTATGCTCGAATGACTACGACATTCAACCCAGGATCCTGACGCCAACCGTCCGGAACTTCGGCGATTTTCCAGAGCCCGCCGCTCATGTCCTCTTCCACTACGATATCCATCGCGCCGATATCCGCGATGTCTTTCAACTCCTCGCCCTCAACTGCTTTCGCATCTTCTACTTTTTGTACATATCGTGTGTAGTATCCATCAGCGACATGAATGCTCCGCGCGCTCGTCGATTGCGACGGATACCCGCTCGCCGTGATTTCAAACTGCGTGCACCGCATGTCCACGCTTGCCCTAGACGTGACGTAATCCGCCATCGAGTCCGTGTCTTCACCGAACGCACACACGCCGAGTCTACACACCCTATTCGGGAGCAACTTGAGCGTTTTACACCTATTTTTCACTTCGACGTCCGAAACGTGACACAACACCCGACCATCCTTCGTATGCGTCTTCACGCCGCTCTCCGCCGCGAGCATGAACGCCTGTGACACCACCGCGCTCACTTCTTCTCCCTCGCCTACTTCTGGAGCGATATCTATCGCAATCTTCCATCCATCCTCCGCGGCGTAATCCGTCGGTATCGCCCTCGCGTCCCACTCCACCGTCGCTTCGCTCGCGCTCGTTCGCGTCACCCGCGCTCGCTCCGCGATCACCACGTCCACGCTCACCTCGATCGCCGGTCGCGCGTTCACCACGCTCGCGCGCAACGCGTACTCCCCGCTCGGTAAATCGCTCGTCACGCCGAACAACCACTTGAACCTTCCATCGTCGCTCGCTCGACGTCGCCCGAGCGCGAGCGTTCGCGCGCTTCGCATCCACGCGCTCGCCCCTCTCAGCTCCAGCTCGCACTCCGCGTGTTCGCCGTCGCGTTCGACGTCGATTTCGATTTCTATTCCGTGTTCCAACACTTTTCCCGTTCGCGGACGCACGAACGCGAGCGTCATCGCTCAGAGCCTACGCGATCGTTTCGAACGAACGATCGAGAGCTGGATGGTGGAGGTCGCGCCTCGCGCGCGAAACGACGGCGATGGACGACGTCGAAAGACCGTCGCGCGGGCGATGAAAACACGAGAAGTGTGAAGATCGCGCGCGCGTTCAAACGATGACGTCGAGCATGGGCGCGCGCGACGCGCTGTGCGGGAACGAGGCCGCGAGCGGACCGCGGCTGGCGAACGAAGGCGAACGGTGAGGCAAAGGTGGTATAACAGACGTGTGCGCGACGAATCGCAAGGGCGGTGACGCGAAAGATGTTCGGGGGTTAACCTAGGAAGCTTAAGAGACTCGGATCGAGAAGGTTTGGGTCCTCGCCGCCCGGACTGCGCGGCGAGCGCGGGGCCGAGCGTCGGGCTTCGGGTGAACCGATGGACATGCCGTTCATGCCAGACGCGAGGCCGTCGGCGGGGCTGGACCACATGCTGGGCGTGGACCCAGGGGATGTGCCGCCGAACGCTGCCCAGCTCGCGCCGGAGTTGAGTTCGGAGCCCAAACCGCTGAGGCCCCAATCGGCGTTAGCGATGGAGCCTTGTTGCGGATGCGCGCCCCCGTTCCAGGGCGTTTGCGGACCCCATTGCGCCGATGCCACTGAGGAAGTAGCCCAATCACCGCCCATGTTCGATATGCCAGAAAACAATCCACTCGATGTTGGCAGATTCTTCGCAGCAGCGTCCGCTGCGAAGACATCGCCGAGCGGCAAGGAACTCATACCGGCGCTCACGCCCAGCGGTTCCCAACTGCTATTCGCCGGACTCCACTTCGCCGGCTGACTCGGAGAGTGTTGAACTGGTGCGGCTGCTGGTGCCGCGCCCTTCGCATCGCCCCAGGTGCTGGTAGATCTTATACCCGAACCTTGATTTACCCACGCCGGTTGTTGAGACTGCAGCTGGGGTTCATAAGCCGCGTTGTACCCTGCCGGAGACCGGAGGCCAGGCGCGAGGGGCGGTATACCAGCACTACTACTTCCTTCATCTTTCGAACGTCTTGATCGCTGAGAAGCACCCATTGGTGTTGGTCCCGATAGGAAACCGGGAGGGGGCAGCGAAGATGAACCGTCGACACTCCTCTTCCCTGGCAACCGCATCGCCGGCGCCGCCACCCACGAGGGAGGCGGTCCCGATGGCGGAGATGGCCTCGGAGCACTCACTTGCGTATACTTCTCTTCAGTAATCATGGACGATCGGTCCTCCTCGGCTTGCAAACGCCGAGCAAGTTCCTCATCCGTTTCTGGGAAATCATCTTCCGGAATCGCGTTTACCGCAGCCTGAGATCCTGATTGTTTGGACAGCTCTTCCGCAAGCGCGCGCTCTTTCTTTTTTTTACGTTGCGCTGCCTTTTTCGAAAGACCTTCTCCCGCGCTAGGTTCCGCTTTGACGACGTCTGCCTTTTTTGACGCCTCGAGTCTCTTCCGAATGGCCTCCATCTCAGCCATCTCACGCTCGGCTGCTTCCTCGGCAGCCCTGCGAAGTGCAGCTTGACGCGCCGCGGCCTCATCTGCGACCAGAGTCGACGATGCGCCTGGCTTTGCGGCGCTCGCAACCCGCGCGCGCTCTTCGCGCTCGGTCTGTTCTTTAGCGGCGCGCTTCTTTGCCTTTTTCCCCATTCCAGCTTCCGCCGCGGCGTCTTCCTTCGCCATCATCGCGGTTTGCTTCCCTACATTCCCAGTCGGCGCGCGTCCAGATGTGACGTATGCGCTTTCTACGCTATGGGGGCCCCACTCGGTGACTTCGCCCGTGGCCTCGTCCACGCGACCAACCCTTGCTTTGAAACAATACTTTGTTCCTGGAATCAAATCGTTCACCGTGATGATGGTTTTCCCCTTCACCGACGTGAAAACGTAGTAGTTCTGCTCTTTATCCTTCTTCAGGCTAAGTTCCCAACACCGATCCTGCGGGAGCGTCTGCGTCGTCGTCTTCGTTCGATACAAGTTGAGAGTGATGCTCGTATCCGTCCGCGACACCAACGTCGGTCGCTGCAGCTTCTCTAGAGGCTCCGCCGCTCGCCGTGCCTCGTTCTCTTGCTTCGCCAACTCCGCCGCGTACCGCGCGGCCTCCTTGCGCATCTGCTCGAGGTGTTCGAACAGCTGATCGTCGGACACCATACCCGGCCGACTCTGGCTGCCCGAGCTGTGACTATCTCCCGGTCTTCCGAACCACTTCCCCGCCATCCCTCGTCCGCCGCGCGCGCCTCCCCAAGACGACGGCGGTGGTTCATTTGTGAAGAAATTGTGCAAATCAGTGTACTCCCCGTCGCTCTCATCCGTATAATCGTCCGCGGTGTCGTCGTCGTAATCGTCGTCGTAGTCATCGAGACTCGGCAGCGAGTCGCTCTCGTCGTCGTCGTCGTCGTACTCCCCGTCGCTCGCGTCATCACCTTCGAACCGTCGATTCCCTGCGCCTCGCCCGCCGCCGCCGCCGCGCCCGTCGCCTTGCCCGCGCGCGGCGAACCCGCCGCCGAAGAAAAAACTCTCAAAAAAACTCGCCGCGAAATCCCTCATGTCCTCGGCGGTCTCGAACCTCTCCCCTGAATCTTTCCCATCGTTCCCAATCCCCCCCAACCCATCTCTCGTCAGCGTCTCGTACGCCCTCACCACTTCCTTAAACTTCTTCTCCGCGTCGGGATCGCCTCGGTGCTTGTCGGGATGATGCCTCAAAGCGAGCCGGCGATAGGCTTGTCGAATCGCGCTCGCGTCGTCGTCGCCGCGCACGTCCAACACGCGCATCGCGTTCGCCCTTCGCGCCGCCCGCGTCATCCCTAACGACGTCTCGTCTTTTTCCTCCTCCTCATCCTCTCCGCTCGTCTCGCTCGTCTTCGAGCGCGAGTTCTCTCGCCTCGAGCGCGAGCGAGCGCTCATGATGATCTCTCGGCGCGAGCGCGCGAGTTCTCTCGCCTCTCTCGCGTCGACGAACGCGAACGCGAAGACGCAGACGCGGGCTCGGACTCGGACTCGGGCTCAGACGATCGCTCGTGCGCGAAGTCGTCGACGCCTGTCGCGATCGCGCGCGGCGCGGTCGTGGTGTGACGCTCGCGACGGGCGTCGCGGCGGTCAACGCGGACGCGACGCGAAACGACGACGCGTCGTCGCTCGGGATTTCAATCGACACGCGACGTCTCGTGCGTCGACGATCGTTCGAAAGGCAATGAGATGATGACGATGAAATTTGCTACGATGAATCGCGATGCGACGGAGAACGCGCTCTGGACGCGCGCACCGACTATCGACGCTCGCGCTTCGACGACGTCGCCCGTCGTCGTTCGTTCGACGCGCTCGCTCGCTCGCGAACGCGTGATCGACGACGCTCGCGCGATGTCATCACCAACGCTTCACCAAGCTAAACAATAACCCCATGAACTCCAACGCATTCCCTTTCGCGTTCGTATTCGCGAGCGCTTTCGCTCGTTTCTCTCTCGCGTCGGCGTACGCCGACCGCCACCCGACGAGCGCCGCGCCCGTCGCGCCCATGGCCACGACGACGAACGCCAACGACGGCGCTTGGCCTTTCTGCAACGCCCTCAACGCGATTCCTATCGGTACGCCAATCGCCCACGTTTGCGAGGCGATCGCGGCGCTTTCGACGAGACCCGCCGCGCGAGCGCGCGCGTCGTACGCCCCCGCGACGCGCGCGCTCGCGAACCACCCGATCGCGAACGGCGTCGACGTCGAGACGACGTCCGCGAACGCAATGCCTTCGTCGTGCGTCATGCGACCGATCAAAGCGAACAACAGCAACGCCACGACGTCGCCGAGAACGAGGGCGAAGACGGGCGCGCGGATGTCCGCGCGCGCGTCGCGCGCGCGCGCCACGCCTCGAAACGTCGTGCGCTCGACGGGAATCACTTTTATGTTCATCTGATGAGCGTTTCCATTCGCCCCGACGTCCCCGGGGCCGGCACCGAAAGGTGATTCCGCGAGCGACGCACGACGTCGTTCTTCGGAGGAGGACGACGACGTCGACGGGTCGTCCGCGAACGGGCGTTTGGTGAACTTGCTCGCGCGCGCGACGACGCGCGGCGCGCGATTGGTTTTGACTTTCGCGTTCGCGCGCGATGACGATCGACGCGCGCGCATCGGCGAAAGGAAAGACGCATTCGGGCGTGATGCCATGTCGTGGTGATCCAAACGCCCCGAGGTTGATATCGACGACGGATGATGACGACGTCGTTCGCGCGGTGACTGATGATGGATGATGGATGATGGATGATGGATGATGGATGAT
>Ga0222712_10001636_pt1 | contig 27180 bp, 35 predicted proteins | sample C33_657DmetaG_FD_165043 | JGI IMG/M metagenome (GOLD analysis project Ga0222712, IMG submission 165043) | Estuarine water microbial communities from San Francisco Bay, California, United States - C33_657D | ecosystem: Environmental > Aquatic > Marine > Unclassified | place: USA: California... | reverse complement strand
TAAACGAAACAAAAATGGCAGAGTCTAAATTTATTACGGTTGAGGATTTTAATAAATACTCTAAATATCTTTCTGAAGAAATCAAATCTATTAAAGAAGGTATGAATTCTTTAACAGAATCAGAGTCTACTAGTTCTCAATTAGGAACCCTAAAAGAATACACTGATTATTTAGCTAAGAAATTAGAGGAATCAATCGCATATTCTGAACACATTGCTGAAAAAGCAGACCAAGGTATTCAATATGCAGAAACACTTGCAGAGAAACTTGACCAAGGTATTCAATATTCTGAGCATATCGCTGAAAGCGTTGATGCAATCAAAAATTACACTAACTATTTAGCTGAATCTTATAATGAAGGTTCTACTTCTTACGAGAACTTAATTAAATATACTGAATATTTAAGAGAGAACTTAGAGAAAGTAACTGAATATGCTGAGTACGTTGCAGAAACTGTAAACTCTAACCTATTATTAGAAGACGAAGCGGGAATCCCAGCTGAAGACCTTAAAGATGATACTAAAGACGTTACTGTAGATGTTGTAGATGCTGATGGAAACGTTATTACTGGAAAACCAGAAGACGTTGAAAAAGATTTAGAACTTAAAGGTAAAGGTGATGCTGCCGGTGAAGAAATCAAAGAAGACGCAGGAATCCCAGCTGAAGACTTAAAAGATGGTACTAAAGATGTTACTGTAGACGTAGTAGATGCTGATGGAAACGTTATCACTGGAAAACCAGAAGACGTAGAAAAGAATTTAGACCTTAAAGGTTCTGGAGATGCTGCTGGTAAACAAGTTGACGCAATGGAGGCTTACAAAAATTCAATCACTTCTAAATTAGAAGCTATTGTTGAAAAGGTAAATGCTAAAAAAGCAGACAACCCAACATTCTTTAAATTTATCTCTGAAGAGAAAGTAAATGAATTTAATGCACTATCTACTGAAGATAAAACTAAAGTTGTAAGTGCTATTGAAGGTAGAGGTTACCTAACAGAAGGACAAATCTTAGCTCTATGGAATACTTCATTAAGTGGTACTGTAGAAACTAACAATACTCCTAATGTTATCAAATTAATGCCAACTGAATACCATGATACTTGGGGTAAATTATCTGAAGGTAAGAAAAACCAGATTATGGCTCAGTCTAAATATCACAAATTAGAAACAGCCTACCAAGTTGCAAACTTCTGGCAAACTAGAGACCTTAGAGAGGTTGCTCCAGTAATGGAAAAAATCGCTATGGTAAATGAATCAGCTACTGAAGATGTTCAAACTTTAGGTTATGATGCTGCTGAAATTGGTGCAGAAATTGCAAAAAGATTCAATAGATAATATGTTTTTTTAGGTTTTTTAAAAAAATCAAAAAAAACGTAGATATATAATACTATTAAAACAATTCGATGCTCAGTTAAGAAGCAAAAAACTGAAATTATATCGAAAACTCGTAAAATACGAAAAATATAAAACCATTAAAAAAAAATAAATTTACAAATGGCAAATTTAATTAATGAAGCAGAAATCAGAGCAACGTGGGCTCCGATTATCGAATCTGCGACAGGTATCAACGATGCAAGCAAATTAGCTTGGATGTCAGAATACTGTCACAACCACAAATTATACGAAGATGCTTCTCAAATGACTTTAGGTACTGCTGGTAACATTTTTGGTATGGGTGCTACAACTTTACCTGGAAATACTTTCTCAAATGGTATGTCTACTACAAAAGGTTCTGGTGATAAAGCTCCTTCTTTACTTCCTTTAGCAATGCAAGTTGCTGCTCAAACTATCGGTCTTGACTTAGTACCAGTAGTTCCTATGGCTGGTCCAATGGGATTATTATCTTACTTAGACTTTGTTTACGAAGGTGGTAAAATAGGTGGAACTACTGCTCCAACTTATGTAAAATGTAACCCAGTTGCTGGTACTTCTGACTTAGCTGCTGCTACTTCAGGTTCTCCTGCAGTTGCTGTATCTACAACTTATACTTACATTGGAAAATCTCGTATCGATGGTTATTCAATCTTTAAAGTAAATGGTAACCCAGTTGCTGCTAACGTTGCTGCCGATTTACTATTAGCTGTAAATGCTGTATTATCTCCTGATACTACTGGTACTATCTTAGATGTACAGTTAGTTAAAGCTTTAGAGGATCACGTTAGAGGATTCGCTGCTTCTAATGCTTCTGGTACTCCATTCTCAAGAGAAGCTGGAGAACAAACTCCAGACAAAATCATGGGTCTATCTTTATTCTCTAAATCAGTTACAGCTGAAACTTTCCAAGTTGCTGCTGCTGTTACAAGAGAGCAAGTTCAAGATTTAAAACAATTCGGAGTTGACGCTGTTGCTCAAGTTGAAGCTGTTTTAACTAATGAATTAACTCAAGGTATTAACCAATACATCTTAGGAAGAATCAGAACTTTAGGTGCTCTTAACGTTACTAGAGCGTTCAGTGCTAATGCATTTGACTTAGACTTACCTTTAGCTGCATCTTTATCAGGTGGAGAAACTTTACCTTCTATTCACAGAAGAATCCTTTCTCAAATCTTAGCTGCTGCTAACTTAATCGCTAACAGAGGTAGAAGAGGTGCTGGTAACTTCGCAGTATGTGGACCACAAACTGCTACAGTTTTACAATCAATCGCTGGTTTCGTTGCAAACCCAATGGCAAATACTTTCGCACAAGCTGCTGGAGCTATCTACCCATTAGGATCTGTTGCTGGAATTAACGTTTACACTGACCCTACAATGGACTGGAATGATTATTCAATCGCAGTTGGTAGAAAAGGAGACGGAAACGGACCTGGTATCGTATTCATGCCTTACTTAATGGCTGAATCAGTTCAGGCTATTGCTGAAGGAACTATGGCTCCTAAAGTAGCTGTTAAATCTAGATTCGCTCTAGTTGACGCAGGATTCCACCCTGAAACTCAATACGTTGAATTCAATGTAACTATCGATGGTAGTGCATCTGCTAACTTATTAACATTAGCTTAATATTTTATAAATTAGAACAAACATTCTAATATACTTAAAGGGAACTGAGAAATCAGTTCCCTTTTTTTGTGATATATAATCTATCAAACAAAATATATTAAAATATGAAAACATTTGAAAATTGGTATACTAATATACTTGAAGAGGTTGCAACTGCCCCTACTAAATCATTAGCTGGAGATGTTGATACGATTATAAGTTCATTAGATACTCTTGTTAAAGAATTAACAGAGGAATTAGATTCTCCTGAATTAAATACATTAAATGAAATTGACGGTGAAGGTCCAAGTAAAGTTTGGCAATGGATTTGGTGGATGCCAAAGGCCCGAAAAGCGCAACAAAAGGTTAACAAAATTAAATTAAATGTTACCGATATGGAAGCTGCCGCTGAAGATGCCAAAGACACAGACCAAAGGGCAAAAATTAATGCAAAAGCCACAATTGCTAAAGAACAGGCAGATCAACTTCAAAGTTTGGTTGACGATAAATATAATGCAAAAGGAGACCTGGTTAAAAAAGCTCTTCATAATGAAAAAATAATTGGGCAAATAGCATCTATTAAAAGAGCTACCGGACTAGAAGATGACCCAGAAAAGGTAGCATCTTATAAAGAAAAAATGGCTGAACTTCAAGCAAAATACAAAGAGGATCAGGCTGCAATTAAAGAATTAGAACCTTCTGAAGAAGAAAAAAATGCAGAAATTGAAAAAAAGAAAGAAGAGCAAAGGTTAGCAAAAGAAAAACAAGATAAATTAGACGCAGATGCTGAAGCGGCTAAGAATAAAAAAGAAGAGCCTAAAGAGGAACCAAAAGAAGAGCCAAAAGAAGAGCCTAAAGAGGAACCAAAAGAGGAACCAAAAGAAGAGCCTAAAGAGGAACCAAAAGAAGAGCCTAAAGAGGAACCAACTACAGATCCAAAGATAAAACAATTAGAGGATGACATTGCATCTAAAGAAAAAGAACTAGCAGATGCTGAGAAATCTCCGGACAAAAACAAAGAAGGTATTGATGTACTTAAAGGTGCAATTGCAGGTATGAAGAAAAATCTAGCAGCAAAAAAACAAAAAGCACAACCTCAAGAATCCCTAGTTAATAGAGCAAACGAAATTGGTTTAAATGAATTAGCCACTGAAATAGGTTCTAAATTCGATTGGCAATTAGATGAAGGAACTGCATTATATCAAAAGTATGACGCAATCATTAAAAAGGCAGAATACTCAAACTCTTTAAATGAGTCAAGATACCAAAATTTAAGTGTTAAAGATAGATTCTCTAGATTACTATAATTTCGAATTTTTTCGAGCAATATTTAAAAACTCCTTTTGTTGATTCAATAGGAGTTTTTTTACGTGTTCTTGAAAGGCAACTGAAGATTTTAGGATTCGACCATCCACTGTTTTACCACCAAGAGTATCGTGATAATCAGGATGAACAAAGTTCTCTGCATTAAAGTTATTTATATTTGACCGGATGGGTTCACCAGAAAGTGCACAAGTCCAATCAATTGTATCATAACTCTCGATTAGCTCTTCACTCTTCATAAGCTCCCCAGTCGACCAATCATAATAGTATCGGTCCTTCTTTGAATCGTTTTTATATTTACACAATTCAAAAATAATATGAAGGAACTGGTTAGATTGAGCCCTTTCTTTGATAAGTGGATTTTCTAATAGTAGTCGACGCTGTTGTCGAGAGAGACCTTCATAACATACACCATACCTATTCCTTGGGTAAGGTCCTCCAGTACGACGAATCTTTGGGTATTTGTTATTAAAAGCCATAAGATATTTATCTGAAACTTATAGACAGCTTCTTATATAATATCTATAAACTTAAACTTAAAAAATGATTCAAGCACTTTTTACAGAAAAATATCGTCCAAAGAATCTAGAAGACCTAATTCTTCCAGAGCGCGTAATGTCTAAATTTGAAAATGGACTAACCCAAAATATGTTATTAGCAGGTAGTCCCGGAACCGGTAAAACTTCAACTGCAAAAGCAATTGTTAATCAATTTGGATTACCGTATCTTTACATCAATGCATCTACCGATACTTCAGTTGAGGTAATTAGAACCCGAATCACTGACTTCTGTTCAACAATGTCAATCCTGGATGACCAAGGAAAATTTAAAGTGGTAATATTAGATGAGGTTGATGGTGTATCTGACCAATTCTTTAAAGCACTTCGTGCAACCATGGAACAGTTTGCAAGTAACTCTCGTTTTATTGCAACTTGTAACTATGTTAATAAAATTCCAGACCCAATTCTTTCACGTTTTGAAGTTATTAATTTTGACTTTGATAAATCTGAAGAGACTGAATTAACAAAAAAATACATTAGAAGAGTTTATGATATTTGTGGAAAAGAGGGAATGACAATTGAAAAATCTGCTCTAGTAGAATTTGTTAAAAGAAACTTTCCAGACTTAAGAAGCACTCTTAATAAATTACAAGGGTATAAAACTCAAGGAACCCAGAACATTACACTTGACGATGTTAAGAAATTCAATTCAGTCTATAAAGATATGTTTGACTTGATTTTTAATCAAATGGACCCAGTCACTAATTATAAATACATTGTTGGCGAATATTCAAATAGGGTGGATGATGTTTTACAGACGCTTGGCCAAGAATTTATCGAATACATACAAACAGAAAAACCACAAAACGCTCGACACATTCCACAAATTGCGATTTGTGTTGCAGAACACCAAGCTCAAAGAACCTTGGTAATAGACCCGGTTATTACGTTACTTTCATGTACGTATAAAATACAAGAAATTGTAAGAAATTAAAAAATAAATTGATAAAAGTTTTCCCGTGTCAAAACTTTTTATTATATTTACAAATAAATTATAGAACTATGAAACTAGGAAAACATACACTTATTATCGATGGAAATTATTTCGTACACAGCAGACTTTTTGTACTTCCACGTCCTAAAAAAGAACAACTACTAGGAGACAGAGATGGTCAAGAACAATTCATGCGCAAATTGTGTATTGACTTTGCATCTGAGGTCAGAAAAATGACTCCGTTCGTCGACCAAATCGTAGTTGCAGTTGATTCAAAATCATGGCGTAAAGACCTATTCCCAACTGCAGAATACAAAGGTACCAGAGTTGCTGATAGTTCAGTTAACTGGGAAAATGTATTTAATGTTTATACAGAGTTCCAAGATATTCTTGCAAAACAAGGTGTTATTATTCATAAAGTACCTGGCGCAGAAGCTGACGATATTTTATTCGGCTGGTCGACTCAATTAAACAATGAAGGTAAAAATTGTATTGTTTGGACTGGTGACCGTGACCTCATTCAATTGGTTAATTATAATGAAGCAACTGATGCCTACACATTATGGTACTATAATTCTAAACGTAAATTATTAGCATTCGAAGGTTTCGAAACTCTTATTAATAAACCTAATGAGGTAGAAATTTCTAATGATGACCTTTTATTTAACATGGGTTCTGCTGATGTACTTAATAACCAACTTAAAGATGATTTTATTAATTGGATTGCTAAAAATGGTGTAGAAATTGAAGAGATTAATTGTGATGATTTTATCTTCTCTAAAATCTTACAGGGTGACAAGAGTGATAACATCCAATCGGTAGTTTCATGGACTAAAAGAACAAGTACTGGTTCTATCAGAAACTATTCAATCACTGAAAAGCAGGCAATTCAAATCCTAGAAAAATATCGTGAAATTGAAGGTAACTTCCATATCGACCATTTCTTTTCAGAAGCACAAGTTAAAACTATAGTTGACATGATTCATGATGTTGTTGGTAAATCTACAATTGAGGAAATCAGATTGCGATTCAACCAAAATCTTGACTTAATGTTATTGCACTATAACACGATACCTGGTGGTATACAAAAAGCAATATATAATGAAATTGAGAAAGATTTTAAAGTTGAAACAAGATTGGCCGGATTAACTCAGATGGAAAAGATATTGGAAGGAACCCAGTGGAATTCTAAAGCCGCTTCCGGAAGTGGAGCACCAAAGAGTTTTGACCCATTTGCAACTCTTCAGCTTGACAAAATGTCTCAACAACCAGAAACTAAAAAAATAAACACATTATTTTAATGACCAACGAGGATATTTTAACAGAATTATTAATTGAAGCCCACGAAGAGGGTATTTTTGAAAAGGTTCTAGCTGAGGTAAACAAACTCAAACAAACCCATATAATAACAAACCACAATAGACTTGAACTTTTTGAAAAAGCAGTAAAAAATGTTAGACGAAACAAAACTATTTGATTTTATAAAAATCCTATTCACTAAACCGGCTGAATATAAAAAAATAAGCAATCACAACAAGAAGCGACATCATTTCATGATTAATCGCTTCTTTTCGATTCAATACCCAGCAAATGCTCAATTATTTAATAAGAATGGGATTAATCCACTTGCAGTAATTGATAGTTGGTCTCTTGTTGCTGCCAGGTTTAAAAGTGTTCCGGGCTGGATTTACACTAAGACCAAAAAGCCCGAAAAAGAAGCAACTTCTAAAAGCAAATATATACCATCAGAAGAGGCCATCACATTCTTTATGGAAAGAAATGAAATTGGCAAAAGAGAATTTAAAGAACTTGAAAAATTTGCTAAAGAAGACCTTTATGCCTCACTTCAGAGGATAGAGAATTCGATGCAGGTATACTAAACCGACTATGCAACAATTTGAATTTAGTTCGATGCCAACGGCAATCGACGTTACCTTGTACAAATATAATTATATTGACAACAAATTATGGGCTCAAATCCAGAACGATATTGATTTTATCGAGCTTGGAAATGATTCTATAATGGTATCGTCATCTCAATTAAAATTTGTACTTGATACATATTATCAGAATTCTATTAATAGACTGAAATCAGTTGGTTCTGATTTTATTCATAAAGAAATTAACACGGTGTTTTTCTTGTATCAAATATTGATTGAGATGGAAAATCTACAGTACATTAAATTAACACTTAATAAAGATAAAAAGTATACCAGAATTATTGAAAACGACGGTGTAAGAATGATTCAATTTAGTTTTAAATTACTAACTGCGACTCTAAGACTTTACGATTTGTATGAAGATGATGAACTTCCATTAGTTAATCAAATTCTAGAAGAGCTTGAAATCCTGGAAGATGGAAACCACTACTCTAGACTTAGTGCAAAAGACCTTTACAATACAATACTTTTTTATCTTGAGGAAAAGGACCCAGAGGATTCAGAAGCTGGAATAGTTACCGACATCTTGGACATACTTGAATCTAAAATTGAGAAAGAGGACCCATTACTCCTATTGATTACCGACTACTAATATTTTTTGAATATATAAAGAAAAACGTTTAACTATGAATTTCTTTAATAATTTCGGTAAAAGAGAAGCACTAATCTACATTATTGTAGCCCTTTGGGTAGGAATGGGACTTTTTGGAGCCTTTAGAGAGGCTAGTTTTACGGACCTTTCAATATATTTCGGATCCCTAACAGCCTATGCTGCAACTTATATATGGGCTGAAGCCAAAAGACCAAGCACAAAATCTGCAATTCTTAAGAAAGGACCAAATTCACGAAAAGAGGTAATGATATATGTTATTGTTATTCTTTGGACTATTGCAGGATGTGGAGCCATTTGGTTTAAGGCAAACTTAGGAGAACTTGCACTTTATTTTGTATCATTAACTGGATTTGTAGCATCTTGGCTTGCTGGAGAGGTTTATAATCCACAAGATGAGGTAAATAAAAATAGAGAACAATAATGGTAACCAATTATACTGCAAATGAATACGGAGATTTTTTCGTAGCTTCCATCCAACAACCATACCATAACGTAATTCACATACTTGACTGGGATATCGTGGTAGGTCTTAAAAAACCTAGCATGACTGGTAATGTAACTGCTTCAAGTGGTTCAACTCATATTTTTGGATATGGAACTCAATTTAATACATCATTTGCTTCTGGAGATTCTATAATTGTTGGTAATATTACATACGAAATCGATGTTGTTATCAGCAATACGGAATTATCAGTAATCGAACCAATTCAATATAGTTTTACAAGTGCTAAATATTATACAACACCCGATGAGGTAAGCTTTTTTGACTATGAATTTAGATGGTCCAATACTGGTGGAGTTTTTTCTGAATTTGCAGAACTTAATCACGGAACCAACCCTGAAGATATTCAAGGAATCACATTTGACCATACAAAACCTCTTTATATTGATGTTAAAGCCGAAGTTGCTGGACTGGCAACCGGAAATACTCTAACATTTCTTTCAATAGAATTTACAATTGAGACCGAGGCAGGAATTATTGAATCTTGTCCGAATTTCTGTACTGATTGTACTGACCCATTTGCAATGAATGGATGCGCAAACATTCAAGTTACATGTAATCCTTCAAATCAATTTAATCCATACGCTCTTACGAAATCGGTTAAAATATACAAACAACTGGTTAATATCGTCAATGGTATATTTGGACATGAAGTTACCTACTTTAAAACAGAGCCCGACGCAAGAACTACCGATGTTATTCTTATGGAATATTCATTACATAATGTAACCGACAAGCAAACAATAAAGATACTTGTTCCAGATAATGAATTCCCGACAGAAGCGCATACTTATGATATATTTGGAATTGAATTAGCAGATTTTGAAATTCATATAACTGCTGAGGAATTTGAAACTCATTTTGGTGCCGGAAAATATCCAAGAAACAAGGACTACATGTACATTCCAATCATTAATAAAATGTATGAGATTAGTTCAGTAGCCCTAGCCGATGAATTTAATAGAAGTCACTCATATTGGAAAGTTAAACTAGTTAAATATCAAGACCGCGGAGATGTTCTTAAAGGACAATTCGACGACGATACTGATGTGTTAATAACTGGAATTGAAGAGGTATTTGGAGAGAGAATTCAAGACGAATACAAAAAGAATCTTAAACCAGAACAATATCAAACGGTGGTTGATAAACACGAGGATGGAATCCGTACCTTTGTGGATAGAAAACTGCGAATCGCTGATTATGCCCTAAAAAATAGATGGACAGTTGTAAGCAAAAACTACTACAACTTTTTAAATATGACAACAGGAGATTCTGCTGTAGTTTATGAAGCACAATCTGAACTTAATACTGGAAACGGTATGGCATTCACTTCATGGTTTGCACCAAAATTTACGGTTGATTCAATTTTAGATTACAGATTAATTGGAGACACCAATAATACATTTGAAATAACAATAAGCAATACTGAATTGATTGTTACAACACCACAGGGAGTACAAACATTTACACATGGAATAACATTCAACCCTGCAAAATGGTATGGTTATGTTGTTAATATCAACAATGAATTCCTTCAATTATCTGCATCAATCTATAGTCTTGATATATCAAACAACACAATGCTTCCTCAAAATGCGGTAAGTAATTTAACGAATGAATTTACCCAAACATTAACCCAAACTGAAGAACTTATATGGTCTTCTCAGGCAAAATTTGAATTAATTGCAAATGAAATGCACATGACAAATATTAGAGTATTTGATACTCCTATTGAATTTGAGCAGCATTCAAATGTTTTAAATCAATATGTCGTAAGAGATAACCAACATGCAATTATTATCGATAATGCGATTCCAAGCATAGGATTCCAAAAATATGCCAACGCTCGTTAATTTCGATATATAATTTAATTAAACAAATTTATATGTCAGAAAATAAAAGTATCAGAGACCAAGCAGAAGATATTAGAAAGGACCTCGATGAATTAATCGGTGCAGGAAGTGGAGAAATATCTGAAGTAATTGAAACTGATGTAGAACTTCCAGCAAGGAGACCACAAACACATGTGTCCTTTGCTGAACTTAAAGAGAGCTCTACTAAAAAGGCCAAGAAAACCATTACAGCCCTAATGAAGTTTTACTTGGATGAAGATATTATTGAAAGGGACGAATACATTCAAGCAAAAAAGAAGATGGACGAAATGACAATGAGTTCATTAGTCTATCAACTTCAAGCTGGAGAAAGGGCACTTACAACTCTACTTGACGCTATTGAAGATGGTGAAGTTGCTCCGAGAATGTTTGAAGTACTTGCAACACTACAAAAATCAATGCTTGATATTATCAAATCTCAAACAATGTATTTAATGGCAACTGAAGAGAGCGCCAAAAGAATTGCTAGAGATATTGAAATATACAGAAAGCGAGATAACATCAGAGAAATAGAAGTTTCAGGTGGAGACCCAGGTTCTGGAAATGTTCAAAGAGGTACTAAAGACCTAATGAGAATGATTCGAGAGGGTATTGATGCTGCCGAAACGGACGTTGAAGATGTTGAAATAACAGAATAATATGGCAAACGAAGGATACGTTGGAGACAACAAATGGATCCCAGCAGGAGATTCTGAAAAGGATTCACAAAAACTAGTATGGTCAACCAAAATTATTAATGATTTAACGGTTGCCTTAGACAAGGGTTATAGACCCCAGGTCAGCATGCCTTTTTACGAAGGTAAACAATTCTTAAGAAGAGGTAATATTGTATTTGAATATACCGAAGAAGAACTTAAAGAAATTGCAAAGTGTGCAAATGATATTGTTTACTTTGCAGAAAAATATGCGGTTGTAATGACCGATAATGGTATTCAACAAGTAAAACTGCGTGAATATCAAAAAGACCTATTGAGAGACTTTCAAAACAATAGATTTAATATTGTTTTGGCATCCAGACAGATGGGTAAAACCGTAACTGCCAGTATTTTTAATGCATGGTACCTTACATTTAATTATGACAAGACCACCTTACTTCTTGCAAATAAATCTGAATCAACAAAAGAGATTATTGACAAGGCAAAAGTTGTAATTGAAAATCTTCCATTCTTTATGAAGCCGGGAATTATCAAATATGACGTAATGAACGTAAGAGCTGATAATGGTTGTAGATTAGTTGGTCAGTCAACTACTGCAAAGTCAGGTATTGGTTTTACTATTCACAATTTATATCTTGATGAGTTTGCCCACGTTCACCCAACGATTGTAAACTCATTCTATGAAAACGTTTACCCTACACTTTCTGCGTCTAAAATTTCGAGAATCAATATTACTTCTACTCCAAATGGATTTAATAAGTTCTATGAGATTTATGCTGATGCTGAAAAGGGACTTAATGAATATAAAGCAACCCGAATAGATTGGTGGCAACATCCTGACAGGGACGATGCTTGGTATAAAAGAGAACTTGGAAACTTAGGTTCCGAGGATGCTTTCAATAGACAATATGGAAATGAGTTTACCAGCTCATCCAGTTTGTTATTAAGTCCAGGTACAATGAAAAATATCAGAAAAAATGCCAAGAAATTTGTTTGGCATGATATTGAAGAGTTTGAAAATGCACATATCGATACTCAAGGGTACCTTTCATTTGACCCAGATTTTGATATCGAAGAAGCCGGAAATGAAGAGAAATACTATATGTTCTCAGTTGATATTGCAGAAGGGAATGGAGGAGACTACTCGGTTATAAATATGTTTGAGGTCGAACCACTCCCCGATAAAGATATTGAAAACTATATCAATCCTGGGGCGATGTATGATTTCTTTAGAATTAATCAGGTTGGAGTATTCAGGAGCAATGAGCATCCAATTGAAGATTTTGCAAAAATCTTATACATATTGGCCTTAGAAGTATTCAATGCAGAAAACGTTAAATTGATTATTGAATTTAATACTTATGGAAGTATCTTATTACAGTACCTTTCAACGGTTTTCCCAGGTCGAAATGAATTTGAAGATGAAATGGTTTTAAGATTTAAACATCGACATGATGCAAAAGCACCAAAGCCTGGAATTCGACTTAAATCTGACAATAAATCAGTGTTTTGTCAAAACTTTAAAAAGTTTATTGAAATAAATCGTGTTAAAATAAACGACGTTCAAACAGTCCAAGAGGCCAGTCTTTTTGGAATTGTTAAAAATGGAAGTTATGGAGCCCAAATGGGAAATGATGATACGATCATGACGTGTATTACTGCAACCGAATTTTTTACAACAGTCGATTACGCCGATTACATTGAAGAGCTATTAGATATTATAGAACCTGAAAAGCATTCTCTTATGGAAAAGATATTATATAATAATAATGAAACAAGTGGAGACCTTCAGTATGATATTTATGACTTGTTGGGATAAAATCCAGTTTAATTTAGATATATAATAAAAGAAAAAAAATACACTTAAAATTATGGCACTAAGTCCGCAATTATTAAATTTTAAGAGCTCAGGAGTTTATAGACTTGAGTTTGATAAATCTCAAACGGCAAATATTAACGTTGAGACTCTTAGATTAATGGTAGGTCACTCTAAAAAAGGTCCTTATAACACACCAGTTTTGATTGATTCAGTTGAAACTCTTACAAATGTGTTTGGAAACATTGATAAAAGTTTAGAAAAAAAGGGAATGTTTTTCCACAGATCTTGTATCGAAGCTCTTTCAAGAGGTCCGATTTTAGCCCTAAATCTTGAGCAATTTGAACAAGCAGATATTACATCATACCAAAGTTTAGTAACTAATGGTAGTGTAGATAGCCTAAATGCAAATGGAAATACTGACGAGTACTCAAAATTCTTCGATAACGATAAATTTATGGTTCCTTCAGATTCTGCAGTATTAGCAACTATCGGTCCTGATAATGATCGTGTTTTAAATTTTGTTAACATCAAACAAGATTCAATTACAATTATTGTAAGACAGGCTCAAGACGTTAAAGAATTTGACCTAACTGCAAGAGAATGGTATGGAGTTGGAAACGTTCCAGAATACTTAAATGACTTTGACAAAATGTCAGACTTCATGGTTGATATATTCGTATTCAAAGGAGAATTCGATGCTGCAGCAATGGCAAATGACCCAATCTATTCTGCATACTTTACAACAGAAGGTTTAGATAAAACAAAACTTGCACAATTTGCAAACTTAAGACAAGTTAGCTTAGTTGCTCAATACACTGGTTCTATCTTACCAGGATTTAAAGACCTTGAAGGTAGAAACTTATACATTGAATCAATTGTTAATGCAGAGGCTAGAAGAACTGGTTTATTCTGTGCTGTTAATGAGGATGCTGTTATGGATGAACAAGGAACTAAAGTTGATTTTGTAGGACATATCCATGAAAATGCTCAAGATTACGAAATGTTATCTCATTATGTTCCTGCCCCTGATAGACAAATTGATTACGATTTTACAGCAAACAGTGGTACAATTGGAACTAACGCAACTTTAGGTTTTTCAAATTTCACTGTAACTTATGCAACAGGAGATGAACCTACAGTATTCCCAATTACAATTGGACAATATGTTGATGCCGATACAGTTAATAGACTTGCAAAAGTTACAAGAGTTGCAAAAGCAATCGATGGTGGAAATACTATCTTTACAGTTTATACTGATGTAGAACCTGCGTACGCTGGTAGAATTATTTTATCATACGAAGCAGCTTCAACAGTTTATAGAACTTTTGTATTGCAAAAAGCGTCTATAACTGGAAAAGAAATTAGCGACTATTTATCAGTTCTTTCTGGTGGTAATGGAATCTATGATGCCCTAATCGACAAAGACATTATCGATTTTAGATATGTTGTAGATACTTTTACATCCTTTGATGTGAATGGATTAAATAACAAACGTAACCTTTCTCAATTAGCTAAAGACAGACAAAATGCTGCCGCAATTTTAAATGCGCCAACAATTGAAGACTTTAAAAAATCTACAGACCCATCATTTACTGATGAGAACCTAGCTTTTGATACGGCTTATATCGCATCGGGTGGTAATCAAGATAAAAACCCTACTAAAATATATGCTCTACCAAGCATTAATGAAGGTGCAAATTACGCATTCTACTACGGACCTGGTTTAATCGTAAGCGACAATGGAAAAGACATTATTGTTCCTCCAGCTGCTTATGTTTCTAACAATTACATCGACAAATATACGAATGCCCTTCCATGGTCAATCGTTGCTGGACCAAGACGTGGAGTTGTAGCAGGTACAAACGTTAAAGGAGTTGAATATGCATTCGATAAAAATGATAGAGATATTTTAGAGCCATTTGGTTACAATCCAATTGTATTCCAAAGAGGAACTGGTTTAACTATCTTAGGTAATAAAACTGCTCAACAATCTATTAAATCTGCACTTTCTTCTGCTCACGTAAGAGAGGTACTTATTTACATTCAAGATGGTATGGCTGATATTCTTAAAGATTACGTATTTGAATTTAACACGACTCAAACAAGACTTGAAATCAAGACCCTTGCAGATTCATTCTTACAAAGCGTTAAACAAGATCAGGGTGTTTATGAGTTCAAAAACGTTATGGACACTACGAATAACACTAATGAGGTTATCGACAACAATATGGGTATTATTGATACTTACGTAGAACCTGTTAAAGGTTTAGAGATTGTAGTTCACAGAACAACAATTTTAAATACTGGAGAAATTCAATCTGGTAACCTATAATCGTGATATATAAAAAAATAAAAATTAATTAACATGGGATTACCACACTATAGTCAAGACCAAACGTCTAGAAAAGGTAGAAATTTTGAACCAATCCAGCCTAACCTGTTTGAAGTTACTGTACTTCCACCAGCTGGTGTTGCGGATGCTCCACTACTTTTACAGCACGTTAATTCTATCTCAGGATTAGAATTGTACAAAGAAATTGCTGCAGTAGAACAAAAATACAAATGGGTTACTAGATCGTTCGCTGGTATGCCTGATGGAACTGCGGTTGATGTTACCATTAACTTCTCATTAAACTTAAATGAAGCAAACCAAGCTTACCTTTACAAATCAATGAGACAATGGTATAACTTAAGATACGACCCGAACAACGGTACAATGGGTCTTAAAAAAGATTACGTAGGTACTATTGTTATCGTACAGTTCAACAGAGCTGGGGATATTTATAGAACAGTAACTTTAGAAGACTGTCAAATTACTTCAGGTTTAGGTTTCACTAACGAATTAAGTTACGAATCTAAAGATCCGGCTGCATTAGAAGTAGCATTCAGATGTGATGCTTGGAAAGAAGTTTTAGCATAATTATTTAAAGAAGTATAGGGAATAGTTGAATGTTCCCTATATTTTTTTGAAACAAAAACATAATATAATGATAATATAATATATTGATGGATAAACTAACTAAGAAGTTACAGGTCCTATTATCAGAAGATGAAGTAACTTTAATTAATCGAATAATACTTAGTGAGGCTATCGAAACTGGGCAAAGACCAATTTCAATTTCAGCATTTATTAGAGATGTTATAAGGACCGAAATAGATAAGCGATCAGACGAAATCAAATCATTTAATAAAATTGATATTAAAAAACTTAAAAACAAATAATTTATGAGTACAGAAAACGATTCAAATCTAGAAGAACAATATAAAAATATGGTTCAATCAGTAGAAAATCAAGAGGTTCAGGAACCAGAAGTTCAGGAACCAGTACAAGAAAAACCCTTAAATCTAGGAAAGGTTAACATGGAGAGATTTACTGGAGAAAGAGCAGAAGATGCCGATTTCCACTTAGGTTACCATGATATTCCATTACTTTCCTTGCCTTCAGGAGGTATGTTTTACCCAGAAGGTACCCAAATTTCAATACGTTCTGCTAAAGTTGCAGAAGTTAGACATTTTTCAACAATTGATGAAACTAACGTTTTAGATATTGACGAAAAATTAAACACAATTGTAGATTCATGTACAAGAATTACATGTACATCAAAACGTTTATCTTATAAAGACCTTTTAGAAGAGGACCGTTTTTACATTATCCTTTCAATTAGAGACCTAACTTTTCCAGAGCCAGAATCAAGTTTAAAAATCGAGCACACTAGCAAAAAAGGTGAAAAGCACGACATTGAAATTAAAAAAGACTATTTTCAATACTTTAAAATTCCAACAGAACTTGATAAGTATTATGACTCTGAATCAAAATCATTCCTAGTTGAAACACGTTCTTTTGGTACTATTGAAATGAAACCGCCTGTTATCGGTGTTATGCAGAAAATTACTGCATATATTAAAGAGAAACAGCAAAAAGGACTTAAAGTTGACCAATCAGTTCTTCAAATTATTCCATACCTACATAAGGATTGGAGAACTTTTAATGACAAAACAATTTTTGAATTTGAAATTGAATTAAACGGGTGGACTAACAAAAAATACAATCTAGTTTATACATTGGCTGAAAAAATGAAAGTAGGAATTCAACCAAATATGCTAGTACAATTAGGGGACGAGGAGGAAGAGGTTCCCATCAGTTTTCGCGACGGAATCAAATCTCTTTTCATTGTTCAAGATATCGCTGGAGAACTTCTTTAAGACGAAGTTTCACATATATCTTAAACTCCATATACAACCATCAGAGCTTGAGAGCATGGAATACTATGAATTCCATTATCTTGTTAAAGACTTGATAGACCATATTAAGGAGGAGAATAAACAAAACCAAGGTCAAAATGATGCGACCGCAGGGGTTATGGGTAACATGAAAATGCCAAACCTAAAAATGCCAAACATCAGTATGCCGAAAATGTAAACAAAGGGTCCCTAATCGGACCCTTTTTTATTTGGATATATAACAAAGATAAGGCTTATCTTAAAAAAATCTACAATAGGTGACTCAAAGCAATAAACAAATTGGATTACTAACAAGCCCGTTAAATAAAATTCAAGAAGCTACTGAAGCAACTACAGCGGTTCTTAATAGAATTGCTGAAGTTGTTCTTAATGGAGCGAATAGTAAATCAGGAGATAGCACTTCAGATGAGCTTAAAAAGCAAACAACAATTCTTTCTGATATTCGAAGTATTATGAGAGAGCAAAATAAATTAATAGCAAAAGGTGCTAGCTCTAAAGCAGGTGCTGGAGGAGGAATGTTTTCACCGATGTCGGCTAAAGATGTTGGATTAACAGCCCTAATGATAGTTGGAGTTGCTGGTGCAATTGTTGGAGCTGCTGCATTATTTACATTAGTTCCAGTTATAACGATACCTCAATTACTTACAGTATTGGCAGTTGCAGGTATTTTTGCACTTATTGCACCTACATTTGTTAAAATTGCGGAAGTACTTAGTGGAAATAAAGACCTTGCTGGAAATGGAAAGGGAGGAGACCCAAGTAATCCAAAATCTATGTTTGCACTTGCCGGAGCCACTGCACTTGCAATGGCAGGAATTGCAATATCTATAGTATTAAGTGGAGCAATATTCACCTTGATGCCGGTTATTAGTGGCGGTCAATTCTTAACTGCATTGGCAATTGCACTTATAATGATTCCAGCCGCATTCGCATATTCAATGATTCTTAAAGCAACCAAAGATATTAAGAAAGAACAATTAATATTTGCTGCCGCCGCAATCCCATTAATGGCACTTGGTATTGTTGCAGCCGCTCTTGCATTTATGTTACTACCAACAAGCGGACTAGTTGCGCCAGATCCTATTTGGGTCTTAAAATCAGCATTTGCGATTGGGCTATTTGCAGTTGGATTCTATTTTATTATGAAAGCAATTAAAGGTGCTACTGCAAAAGAACTACTTTTTGGAGCACTTGCAATTCCATTAATGGCTGTTGCTCTTGTAGCAATTTCAATTATATTTATGGCGATGCCAAATGACCCACCAGCCCCAGACCCTATATGGACCCTTAAATCTGCTCTTGCAATTGGACTATTTGGAGTTGGTTTCTATTTTATTATGAAAGCAATTAAAGGAGCCTCTCTTAGAGACATTATATTTGGAGCAATTGCAATTCCAATTATGGCAATTGGTATTGTTTTAACGGCTTATATTTTTATGGCGCTTCCACAAGGAGATAATTTAATGGCTCCTGACCCATTATGGGTACTAAAGGCTGGATTTGCCATGTTAATTTTTGCAATTCCATTTTATATAATTTCAAAAGCAATCAAAGGAATGAGCCTTAAAGAAATGTTATTTATGGCATTTGCAATTCCAATTATTGCATTTGGAGTTCTTGCTACCGCTTGGATTTTCCAAGGACTTGCTGGAATTCAATTTGTAGCACCAGAACCACAATGGAGTCTTAAAGCAGCTCTTGCTGTTGTCTTATTTGGAGCAATGATGTATCTTTCAAGTAAAACTATTGGAAAACTGAGTATGGGTGATATGCTTAAAGCACTATTAGGTGTTGTAGTTGCATCATTTGCGGTAATCGCAGTTGCATGGTTATTCTCATTGTTACCAAGTACATTTACAGCACCGCCTTTAGAATGGACCCTAGCCGCCGCAGTTGCAATTGGAGCGTTTGCCCTAGTTATATCGGCAGTTGGTTTAGCAGTACAAGTATTGACACCAGCAACACTTCTCTTAGGAGCATTAGGTATTATAGTAATTGCAATCACAATCGTGGCAGTTGGTTGGATTCTTTCCTTATTAGAACCAGCGATGCCGGCTCTTAAATCGGTTGCTAGTGGATTTGTTGATATTGTAATGGCACCGGTAAATGGAATTATTGATGCATTTGCCAGATTTAAAAATGAGATTGGAGTTGAAAACTTAATCCCTCTTGCAGTTGGTGTTGCCGCTTTAGGAGGAGCTTGGTTAATATTTTCTGCCGCAGTAGCAGGTGGAAGTGTTGCAGGACTACTTGGTTCGGCAGCCGGAGCAGTTGGAGCAATCTTTGATGGTATTGCCTCTCTTTTTGGAGGAGATACTCCATCACCATTGGATATATTAAAAGAACTTGCAGTACTTGGACCTCAAATACAAACACTTGCAGCACCACTTACCGCAGTTGGTACTGGATTTGCTCTTATTAATAGAAGTGCGGCTGGAGTTTCCAAAGCATTCGAAAGTGTTACGAAATTCGTTGAAGATACTGATGTTGATGATATGACAGCAAACGCAAAATCATTAAGTAGTATTGCGAACTCTTATGTTAAAATTTCAAATGCAAGTAGAACCCTAAATGTGAAAGCAATTGAAACTACTACAAATATGTTTAAAGCACTTACGGATCTTGCAAAGAATAATGGACAATCTGCAATGGGAATCTTAGCCGATAAATTACTTGTTGCGGTTAAAGAACTTACCGCGGCTGCCGGAAATCTTGAAGATAGTGTTGCAAAACAAGGTGATGCAACTAGTGGAATTGGAGATGCCGTTTCTGGAGCACTTAGTTCAGTTAAAGAAACTGTTACTAACGTTAAGAAAGATGTAAGTGCAATGACTGCTGACGCAAAAGGAGTTATGGACATTCAACCACTTATTGATGCTATTAAAGCTCTAGAAGATCGTTTCGATACATTTATTACTGTTAAAATTAAACAAGAATAAACAAACACAACATTTTTTATATAATATTTAAGTTCTTTGAAAGGGGTTAAATAAAAACTATAAATTATGATAGAACAAATTTTAGCATTTGTTTTAGGTGCTGGTTCAGTTTTCCTTATTTGGGGAGTTGTGTTAGCGTTTAGGACATCAAGAAAATTAAAAGGGGTACAAGAAGAGTTATCAAACATATACGAGCAAATTAATCAAAATGATGAATTATTAAATCGTAGAATTGACCAAGAAATTAATAGAACTGACGAATTATACAGGGATTCTATTAAGCATACTGATTCTAGAGTCGACAAATTAGACTCAAAATTCAATAATATTAGAGAATTGATAGACGACATAACAGGTCTTACAATTAAAAAATAAATCAAATCCCCTTTCAAACAACTTTAAACTTTTAAAAACTTTAAATATGAAATACCTTTATTTTAGTGCGCCATGGTGCGGACCTTGTAAACAATTAGCACCAAAAATGGAATTGGTTGCTGAAGCAGTAGCTGTTGAAAAAATCTTAGTAGATTCAGACACAGAAACAACTGAAAAGTATGGAATTCGAAATATTCCAACTGTAGTATTAATTGATGAGAATGGGGTTGAGCTTGAAAGAATCGTAGGAGCTCATCCAGTTGAATTCTATCTTGAAAAATTTGAAAATCATGCTAACTAAAGAAAAAATAGTTGAAAGGCTATTAGAAGAGAAACGTATAACCACCGAAGAGGCCGTTATCCTATTAAAAGGTGAAGATTTTAATGGAATAAGATACGTTCCAGTCCCAACTCCAAGTACAAATCCATGGATTGGTCCAGGACCTAGTCAACCATATCAACCATATACAGCACCAAGTACACCAATTAATCCAATGTACCCTCACTGTGATTGGACTGTGCGACCAGAAACTATGCCATACTATGGAAGTTGGCCGTCACATACAGGAACTACAAATCCTAATAATTTCGCACATACTACAAACGAAAACTATTGTGCTAAATAAAAAAGCCAGGGTTATTTACCCTGGCCTTTGTACGGTTTTTTGTATTTTTGAGCTCCTTTATTCTTAGTACTTTTAGTTTTAGAATGAACCCCTTTTCTCTTCTTTTTTGGAGTTGCTTGGAAAGCCCCACCTGTAGTTGCTTTTGCCATAATGTATGGATATTTTTAGTTTAGATTATTTATCTAAACTTTCTAAAAAAATACATTGAAAAAGTTTTACCGCGTCAGATTTTTTGTTTATATTTACACTATAATTAAAATATATAGAATATGAAGAAAATTAAACTATACGAACAATTTATAGAGGAGAGAAGTGGAGAGCTTTTTAATCCTAAGAAAAACAAACCCGTTGTTGTAGCACCAACTAAAGATACAGAATTAGAAAAGGAATTTTTTAATCTTATTAGTACAGCCTATGCCGAGATTGGAGGACATATCAAGGTCCAATCACCTAGTGATGTATTTAAAGACCCTGATTGGAACTATTGGGAGGGAGTAGATATTCACGGTACCAATGATTTTGATGTTATCATGTTTGGTGAAAAAACTCGATTTGGACTTAAATTCTCAGGAGTTGGCCATGATGGAACCAAAGATGCTAAAAGAAACTACATGGACAACCGTGGACAAGAACTTAAAAAACTTGGGTACTACATAGAAGTTTCTGGTAAAATTGCCGAAATCTTAATTAATAAGTACCAAGTGCCGATTGTAACCGACCAGGCTGAAGTAGAAAAGGTATTGGGTAAAAAAGTAGATTGGATTGGAAACCTAGACGGTGGAACCGGTGGAGGTTGGTATAGTAGAACTATTGGAGGCGGAGCCCATGAAAAGATAATGTTAGGTAGACCAAAAGTATAATATATGAAAGCAATATTTTTACACGGTCTTGAAAGCAACCCAAAAAGCGAAAAGTCAAAGTTCTTAGCAAAGTTTGATGCCGAATGTCCACCAATGGATTATAAGCAACCTGGATTATTCAATGAAATCTTAACAAAGATACAAAATGACAGACCAGACGTTTTAATTGGAAGTTCAATGGGAGGATGGTTTGCATATTGTCTTTCAACAATCACTGGAATTCCAACAATTCTTTTTAACCCAGCAGTACATAGCCGTTCAATGGAACCAGCAGTACAGATTGGAAGTATGAAGGCAAATCATACCGTTATTCTTGGAAAGAAAGATGAGTTAATTAAACCTGAAGAGACACTTGAATGGATTAAAAAGAATCCAGGAAATTTCAATGTTCACTTTGAAAGTAATGGACATCAAACACCAATAAACATATTTAAGAAATATGTCCTAAATTCTGGCTATCTTAATGAAATGCAACGAATTAAAATGTTTGAGGAATTCCAAAACTTAGATTAAAAAACTTTAACATAATTTTAACACTCCAGATTTTACCGTCTGGAGTTTTTTGTTTATATTTACACTATAATTAAAACAAAAACATTATGACAATTATTTTTCAAAAGTTAGGTTTTAACGTTTCTAATTCAGGTATTTTATGTACCACAAATAGATTTGCCCGTTTTATTGCAAATATGGCAGTCAGAGAAGGACGATTAATGTTATTATGTAAAGATGTTTATTCAAAAAATATAAGATAATGAGCTCACTAATACAAATTAAAATAGGAGAAAAGGTACTTTATGAAGATGGTCGAATCGGAAAGCTGGTTGACATGAGGTTAGTGCCTAATGGTTCAACTAAGACTGAATTGGTAGTTATTCTATTCGTTGAAATGGATGGTCGAAATGGAAAGACGGTTATGAGTGCAACATCGAATCGATTCAAACTCGCACCAGAAGAAACTTACGATGAATTTTACCCATCGGTTCATGTAATCCGAATGTCGGACGAAATATGCATTAAAGAATATAAGGAAGGTTATAGATAATGGACGAAAAGAAAAAATTGAAAAAAATAAACTTCACGTTAGAGGAATGGTTTGACGCCTTAAAGGTGCCGACTCCTCATCGTAATAAAAAGAAGTATTATAAGAAAACAAAGCACAAAGGTAAATCTGAGGATTGCTAAAACTTTAACATAATTTTAACACTTTAGATTTTACCGATTCAAATAATTGTATTATATTTACATATCTAATTAAAACAAAGAAATATGACGACATTTAAGTTCAATACAGTATCAGAAGCAATAGGTCAATTAAGTCACTTAGGCTGTAATGACTACGAATTCACTAATACAAAAGCACAAATCACCGTAACTGGTCTTAATGGCAAAAAGAAAATAGCAAAAGCAATAATTAAAAAATAATTTAAAACTTAATAAAAATGGCAGCACAAAAATTCCAATACGGAGACAGAGCATATGTAAATGCAAAACACACTCAATACGACGCAAAAAACTATGGAGTGCATGAAGGAATGGAAGTAATTACTGGAGGTAATGCATACAACGGTTATTACAATGTAAAATTACCTTCTGGGAAATCAATTCAAATGGCATCATCTGCTTTGGATAAAATTCCATCAAGAACTAAAATGCAACAATTTAGAGAGCAAATCGAAAAGGCAGAAGCAAAGATTGAGGCTACTCAAGCATTTATTGCAGAGATTAACATGAAAATGTTATTTATGTCTGAAGTTAATTCTGATGAATTCGACGAAAACGAATTTAAAGCATACCAAACTTTGACCCTAATTGAAAACACTTCAATGTCAAAATTGGAAAAAGCCAGAGCAATCGCATCATTAATCGCTAAATAAGACATGGAAAAACTAGCAAACTTAAAATGGTACTTTGCACTTCCAATATGGTATGCAATAACAACAACATCAACATTTGTAATATGGTTTGGACTTTCTCAAGCAATGGGAGGACCTGAAGATGTATTCACAAATCCAGTAACATCACTTAAGTTTGCTAGTTTAATGGCAATTCCATTTACTGCAATGGCCATGCTCATGACTAGTATGTCTAATAAATCTCAAAAGTTTTGGGACTATTCAAAAGAGGTACAGGCCTTAATTGACAAAGCCGAAACGCAAGAGGAATTGGGTTCAATTTACAAAAATGAATTTCAAACTCTTAGAGATTTAGCGCAGGGTGGAGCACATTTACCTGAATTAACGAAACAATACACAATAATGCAAACTAAGCACAAATACGTAAAGTAATGAAAGTAATCTACATGGAACATACCTTAAACATGATGGCTACCACTGATTTAGCAGCGGTTAAAGCAATCGTAGCATCTGGTAAGGTAAAACAAACAGAAGTTGGAACTTATTTAGTAATTGAAACAAATTCACAAGAACAAATATAATTATTATGGAAAAATTTACTACAGGAATTGGATTAATTTTTGCTGGGATAGCATTATTAGTCGTGGCTGCAATCCTATTTGCATGGCCAGTACAATTATTATGGAATGGATGTTTAATTGGTGCAGTTGACGGAGTTCACCCAATCACATTTTGGCAGGCTCTTGGATTGAATTTCTTATTTTCAATCCTATTCAAAGGTACCTCAGCATCAAGTAAAAAATAATGTTGCACAATATTATTTTATACCTATTATTTGGTACGTCCTATTCATTTGGGATGTACCAGCTTAATAAGTTTTTAAATGAAACAAATCCATATATAGATTTAAAATCATATAATTGGATTGAACTCATCCTATTGGCTATATTTTGGCCATTCTTTCTCCTAGTATTTGTTGTATCATTCATAAAATCTTAACATGCCAGAATTAGCAGAACTTAAACTTACCGCAGCCTATATTAATACCGTATCGGAGGGTCTCTTTTTTAATCGAATTGAAAAGAATCCGGTGCATAAAGGTGTTGAAGTAGTTCCAGAATGTACTACTTTTAAAATTAGAGCAAAGAGTCGAGGAAAAGAATTGATGGTGTATTTAACATCTCCAATTAGTTGTCAAACCCTCAGAATGAACATGGGTATGGCCGGACATTTCCAATTGACACCGACTGGGAAAGAATCAAAGCACGCTCATCTTAAGTTTTATTCAGAATGTGGGCAGACTTTAAGTTTTGTAGATGTTCGTCGATTTGGAAAATGGAAAGTAGAAAGCGAATGGTCAGCGGATAGAGGACCAGACCCTACACAGGACCTTGAAGGATTTGTTAGAAATATAATAGACAATATTGACAAGAAGGAATTTGATAAACCTGTCCACTTGGTAATGATGAACCAGAAGTACTTTAATGGTATTGGAAACTATCTAAGGGCTGAAATACTTTATAGAGTTCCTAAAGCAAATCCATTTCTTCCGGCTCGAGATATTCTTCAACAATACCCTGAAATATTAGCACTTTGTCGAGATGTACCAATGCTTGCTTATGCTATGGGAGGTGGAAGTATTAAAGACTGGAAAAACCCATTTGGAGAGGATGCCGCCCCGGAACATTTCTTTCAATGTTACTCAAATCCAACTATGTCAAATCTAGTTGATGCAAATGGCCGAAGATTTTGGTACGACCAAAAATGGGACCTTGTTGAATTTGATGATAGTACTTGGTGTCACTATAGCGGAATGCCAAGTCCTGAAGCATACGTTACAAAATAAATATTTATATGACTGGAAAAATTGCAATTGTCGGAGCTGCGGCTACCGGAAAGGATTACTTAAGAAAACGAATGATGGACAAAGGGTTTATATATGGAGTTTCATGTACAACCAGAAAACCTAGAGAGGGAGAGATTCATGGCAAAGATTATTACTTTTTGACAACCCATGAATTTGATAGTCTAATTGAAAAAAACCAATTTGCAGAATGGCAAGAATTTAATGGTTGGAAATATGGTTTGACCAAAACTGAATTTGAGCGATGCAGTGTAATGATTCTGAACGCTGAGGCTGTTACAATGCTTGAACCAGCTTATAGAGACAGGTTGTTTGTTATATACTTAGACATCCCGGAAGGGATTCGTAGAGAGCGTCTGGGTGAACGAAACGACAAGAATGACTCAACTGACCGAAGAATTTTAGCAGATAATGAACAATTTAGAAACTTTTTGGATTTTGATTGTAAAATAACTAACGAAAACTTTTAATAATATATAATACCTAAAACAATTCAAATGGCGAAAGCAAAACAAAAATCTACGGCAGAATTAAAAGACCTACGTGCTCAATTAGAAATTGAAGTTAACGAGGCTCAAAAAGAATTAGCAGAAAAGAAATATTCTGTGAATCTTGAAAACATCCAAAACATTAATGCTATCTTAAAGCAAATCGACAGAAATTATGAGTGGAGCATTAAAAATGCTGCCTTTGTAATTAACTTGTATGATACCTTGGCAGACCAAAAGAAACAATTTCAAATCGCAGACAAGGGAGAATCTACAGTTGAACTTAATGGAGTTCAGTTAAATCAATTGTACACTATTATCACGAACATTACCGGAACTGGTATTGAAGGTGCAAAAACATTTACAAGGTTATTAACAAATGTAGGAGCTCAAATCTCAAATGCATTAAACGAAATGGCAGAGGCAAACAAGGTAATCCAAGAGAAACATGTTCAATTGGCTGAACTTGATGTTGCAATCGATAACGCAGAAAAACCAGAGGTTGCTGTAGAAGAAATCACACAATAAAATATGAAACTAGCAAGTAAATCTAAAAAACGTTTAGATTTGCTAGAAGCTATCCAAGACGGCATTACTACTCGTGATGTTTTTGAAACAATTGGCTACAAGAATCAAAGTGAGGATAAAATAATTCAATTTATTTATCCTCACCTTCTTAATCAGTTGACAGAATATGTCATGGAAAAGAAGGGCTT
>Ga0222712_10001633_pt1 | contig 27194 bp, 50 predicted proteins | sample C33_657DmetaG_FD_165043 | JGI IMG/M metagenome (GOLD analysis project Ga0222712, IMG submission 165043) | Estuarine water microbial communities from San Francisco Bay, California, United States - C33_657D | ecosystem: Environmental > Aquatic > Marine > Unclassified | place: USA: California... | reverse complement strand
AATTCTTTGTTTTCTGCCGGTGTATTACCGTATCTATACGCGGTTACAACTCCCCAACTTTTAACGCTCTTTTTGCCCTGAACGTGTTGGAGAACCCTTCCTAGAGAAGCTTCGGTTAGTTTTACTATTCTACATCCTTTTTCCATTCCTTATATATTTCATTAGATAAATATATAGAATCGTGGAAATTGATTTTTTCCTGAACTTTAGCCAACCTTTCCGAAATACGGTCAATTGCAGTTTGACGCCCCCATTTACCCATATTATTTACAGGTACCATGTTCTCGTAATGTGCCAATTGCTCCTTTAATTCGGCTTCCCTAATTTTAAGCTTTGCTATTTTCTCATTTATTTCCATATCTATACAAATATACGAATTTTATTTGATATTACCAAATTTATTTAATCGTTTGGTAAACCAGATATAAAGTCCAAAGAATAACCCCGCTATACAATACAAAACGAAGTTCGCCTTCCATAAACTTCCTGTCAGTAGCAGTAGGGAATATTGAACGGCATCGAACCCAAACGGATTGAAGAATAGTGCCAGCATTAACGCCATATCTTTGTATAACATTATCCTGTTTTCCTTGCTTTTCAGCTTGTTGATTGTTTTTACTATCACCCTCGTCCATCTATGTTTAGTTTAGTGAAGGTTATAACTTATTTGATTAGTTTGTTTTTAACTAATTGTTTGAATATGTATTCTGAAACTTTTCTATCCGATGGATAATGTAATCCACTTAATTCTCTTACTCTTTTAATATCATGATAGAACTCATCCAGTTCTTCCGCTAATTCCGGCTTCATTTTCCCAAAATGGTAAAGTATGATTAAAAAATCCATAGTGTGACCGGATGGGTATGCTGCTGAATTCGCATCGGTTGCTGTTATTGGGTGTAATTCTAATCCTAATTCTTTTGCCAATTGATAAGGTCTTGGTCTGTTAAACTTATCTTTTAGATAAAATGTTAATGGGTCTATATCACCAACCCATTTTAAGATTTCTTGCTTACTAACACTCAATCCCAAATCTTTAGCAACTATAACGAAAAAATCATAATGATTGTTTTCCATCAATTTACAAAAACGAATATCATCTTCATCCGCATTTTCCGTAAGTTCAACCAAATACTCTAATTCGTTTTTAGTTTCATCGGATGAGTTTAATGGAAATGGATGATTTTCTAATACATCTTTTATAATACCAGCTTCAATAGCAGATTTTAAGATACCAGCTCTATCGGCTTTCACCTTATCATCATGCTCTTTGGTAGGGTTACCATATTTTATATCATCCAAGTTCATAGCTACTAAAATTTCTTCTTTTTAAACGTATCAACTATTTTACTAATGGTTTTCTTTTTAAAGTTACCAGAATCTATTACTTTAAATTCATCACCGTTTCTATCTATAAACTGCCAATGTGCTTCTTTTAATCCAAACCAATCATCAATGTGCTTTAACACATCTTTTGGTTTATAGTCTGAACAACTATATAAATCAAACTGAAACATAGCTGGGGTTTCACTATCCCACACATGAATTGATGCATGTGATGTTGCCAATGTCACTGTTCCGGTTATCCCTTCGTTACCCGGTTCATTAACATAAACTGATGTAGGGCCTGCAACTACTTTCATTCCTACATTATTGACTAATTGTGTAAACCAAATGTTTAACACTTTTTCTGTTTTTGGTGGAGTCTTTATATAACCCTTTACCAAAAGATGGAGATGGTTTGGTACGAACATTATTTAAACTTTATTTAATTTGTGTATATAAATATAGTTTAAATATTTTTAGGTTTTCTTCCTCTTTTTTTCTTTGGCTTTGGATTATCTTTTTCATTCTGCAGTTTGAGTATTTCTGCACATTTCTCATATTCTTCAACCTCAATATAATAATCCATCATTTTTTTAAGTGTCAAATCAATATCATCTTTTGAAATGATAAAATCAACATTAATAGGTGGTTCAATTAATTTTGATATTCTAGGTTTATTAGATGCTTTTGGACTGACCTGAAGTATCACTCTATCATCTTCTTCCGATTGAATAAAATCAAACACATTGGAATAGATTGAATCCATAATTACTCCCTTATTCGCATCTGCCCATTGTTCTATGGGTGTGCCAAAATCTATGTATATTTTTTTTGGTGTCATATTTTTGGGAATAATATGTTTTCCATAAAATACTTTGCTTTCTCCTCACCAATTAAAGCCTTCAATGCTGAAAACGTTCTTGGATTGGTAGCCTGTATCTGACAATAAATATTTTGTTTTTCTATTACACCTTCAATATTATCCGTTTTTCTTTCTAACCAAAGTAGTGAATTCAAATACCAATCGTATTTATCAACTACCCAATTACAAAAACGAACCAATTCCTCATCGGACTGCGGCTTTAACATAATAAATCTATCGGAAAAAACAGTAGCCCATTCAGGTATCTTTTTTCTTTCTTTAAAATCCATACCATCATCGAACGGATATGTTTTAAGACCAGGACTCAAATCCATATATGCGCCAGTTACCATCTTTTCGGTTGATATTACATCAAATCCAAATATAGGCTCTGGAGAATCTTTGTGCGGAAAGGTTGTAAAGTGCAATACTTCTATTTTACCATCGCCATATCTTTCAACATGCGCCATACGAAATAACTTTGATTCATATCTAAAGTTATCCCATCCATAATCTTCGGTTTCTAGTGGTTGGCAATTAGGCGCCTTCTCCACCATCTCCTTCAGCGTCCACGCTAGCTGATTCAGATACTCTTTGTAATTCATCTAATATGTTTATGTTAAAATCTAATGCTTTGTTTGCTTCATCTGCCCACTCATCTTTTTGTACTGCTCTAATACTTCCAGCGATTTCTCTCACATCACCTTCGAACTCATACATCTTACCGCTACCGGGTATATTCTTCTTCATCATTTGTCCACCAAACATAATTGCTAAATAGTTTAGATAAATGTGTGGAAGTATTTCTTCTTTACTTAATGTTTTTAGATACTTACGATATTCATTAGTTGCTGTCAATGGTGTAATTTGAATTTGAGCTTCACCATATAATTCTTTAATATCTTCAAACACCTTACCAGCTCTATCCAATGAAGGATGTGGTAATTCATGCACTTCAATAGCATCAAATATAGCCAATTGCTGGCATAGATATAAAATGTATTCTTCGTTGGATAATTCTCCTTTAAACATTCTTTGATTGAATGTCATTTTTTCTGCCAATGAATGCTTTTCAGCTATGGCCTCTTTTAATGGTAACATATTTTTATAATTTAATTTTTAGATAATACTCTGCCTTGTCATGTCTAAACATAACCTAAATGAATTGATTTAGTTGATACTAAAAATCCCCTTCTGTGTGTACAATGTTGTCATCCCAACCATCTCTACCTGCGGTTTTAGTTACATCATCATCTCCCCAGTCCAAAAAATCTTCTCCTTTGTAATCAGGATGATTCTTTTTCATGTGGTCAATTCCTCTTACCCATGACCAGCTTAGTAACGCTGTTGCGGCAACAACAAAAATAATAATCCCCACCATATATTGTTTTTGTTTGTTTACCTTTCTATTGGACTTCTAGTCCCACCATCCTCTTAAATCACTACCATCGAATTTCTCCCAAGTAGTAAATTTTTTCCCTTTGAAGATGTCCCATAATTCTTTCCACTCTTTATCTTCTATAACTCTAGCTCTCTTATATACTTTCCTAGCATGCTTCTTGTCAGCTGGTGTATCGTTATCTATCAATCTATAATTTCCTTCTTCCGTTTTCTCAAACTCAAATTCACTATGATTTATCTTACCCAACTCCGCCTCTGCTCTCTCAATATAATCATCATCCAACTTATGTTTCAGTAACTCCAATGCTCTACGCATCTTTATTAACTTTACATTTCGGGTTTCAGCAACTTCTATTCCCTTTTCACTCATTCCCCTCTCCATAATACTCAAAGAGCGATACATCATTTCTAAATGGAAACGATAATCCCACCACTGGTGATTGTATAACTCCTTTCTGAATCTCCATACATTCTTAAAGAACAATGGAATATCATATCTTATAGCAGACCATACTTTCCATAGGTTAGTATCGTACCATACCAATTTCTCAACACTCTCAAAGAATGAGTCTTTAAATTCTACTTTCATAACTTATTTTTTCTTAAAGAGGTCTGATAATTTTTTACCGTCCTTTATTATTTTGCCAGTTCGTTCATCCATCATAGGTGCTCTCCACATTTCAAATGCTATGAACAATCCACTAGCAATCATACAAATTCCGATAATTGTAAAAGTACCCATAATTATTAATTTTATAAATTTTCAATATACTCTTTTAAAACATCTTTAGGTAACCATCCCAATCGGTTAATAGCATCATCATTCTCTCTACGTGTTTCTTTATAATTTCCTTTTTGGTTATCTATATAAAGTTTTTCACATCCAAACTTTTCAACAAAGATATCAGCCACTTCATTAATTGAATAATTAAAACCAGTTCCCAATTCCCAAGCATCTTCATGTGTTTCAGTTCCAAATCCGATTCTGATTAACCCATCCACAATATCATCAACATGTGTAAAATCTCTCCTTTGTTCACCATCACCAACAATTGTAATTGATTTGCCTTCCGCAACCTGTCCTCTCCATAATCCAATCACAGCCGCCCATTTACCATCAGTAATTTCATGTGGCCCATATACATTATAAAAACGAGCTATCTCAATGTTAGTACCAAATACCTTTCTATACATTTTACATATATCCTCACCCAACTTCTTATACATTGCGTATGGTGATTGAAATGGGTCGTGCCATTGTGAAGATGAACCCGAATATACTACTTTAACATTCCATTTTTTAGCCCACTCACACACAGCCTCAGTACCAGATGTATTAACTCTAAAGAACTCCGATGGAGTTTCAAATGATGGTTGTATTCTGCTTAATCCCGCTAAATGGAAACACACATCTACTTCATCACCTTTGATATATTCAATTTGTTCTACATTCATTGGTAGATATCTAACATCTTTAATTTGGTTTTCAACTTTACCAATTGAGTAATCATCTATAACAATTACTTTATGCCCTTCTTCTTTTAATCTATTTACCAAGTTAGTTCCTACAAACCCAACTCCACCTGTTACTAATATATTCATACTAATTTATTTTTATATCTATTATGATTTCCAAAGTATTTGAATCAATATTATCGCCACACTCAGCCCCAAACAAACCAATGTTTTAGTATTTAGATGTTCACCAAACATCTGCCAACTCATTAGGGTAAATACTATAACACCAATACCATATCCCAAAAGACGAGATGGCCATATTTCACCATCAAATGCTAATACAAAATGTTGTACCGATTTTAGAAACAACCAACCCGATGGGATGGATGCTAAAATTATTATCATTGGGTATTTTGCATACCAACCATATTTGATACTACCTTGTAATTGTAAAAAGGTTAATACCTGCGCCACTAATCCATAAAGGAATCCTACTAATAAATTCATTTAACAAAGATACAACATTTTTTCCATATTACCAAAGATTATTTGCGCTACTCCCACTTAAACCAAATGGGGATGATGTTCCATACGTTATATTTGTACCAGAATTTATTACCGTATTCACAATTCCACCTCTCATTCCACTTCTTGCACCAACATTACCACTCATTTCCGATAGGTAGTCCAAAACCTTTCTTATTTCAGGGTCACCCATCATCATCATTCCAATTGTTTGTATAAAGATAGATGGGTCTTTAATGTGGTCTTTGGTTATTTGCTTACGAGTATGAAATGGTGGTGAAATTGTATCTGGTCTGAATGTTTTAATATCAATTTCTTTATCGGCCAAATACATATCAACTCTCATTAGTGGTTCTGTTGTTACTTCCTTATCAATTAACCAAACCGTGTATCTATCAATCTCAATATCAACTTCGGCATTTTGCATTCTCATAGGGACTCCCATTACATCAAATTCTTGCCCTTCTAACTTATTCCAATTTTGTAATTTAGGTAAGCCCGCTTTTAATAGACATGAAATATGGTCATATCCTATAAGATAATCTATATCAACAGCCAAAGTTGATTGACCACATTTACTACATACCCATTCTTTTTTCATTATTAATTATATGTTTCAAATCTTAAATCATCTTCATCGGATGGTTTGTTGTGTGGCTTTGGTCTTCCGTTCTCATCTACTGCAACAAATACAATTTTATCAATTTTAATAATTGTTTGTTTTGTATCTTTGTTTCGTACTTCACAACTTATAGTTACCGATGTTGTACCAAATTGTACTAACTCACACCCTATCTCAATAATATCACCGGTTTTTGCAGATGATACAAAGTTGATTTCACTCATTGCCTTTGTAACAATACTACGTTCACCCAATTGACATATTGTAAATATGGATGCTTCTTCATCAATCCATTTCAATACCTGTCCACCAAATAGTGTACCTCTAGCATTTAGGTCACCTGGTTTAATTAATTTTCTCGTTCTGAATATCATTCGTAAACTCTTTTAATATCTATACAATCTTCTTTACCAATATCATCAAATGATTTCCATTGAGTAAATTTCTTTTCAACTCTGGGTAAGGTATGGTGCTCTCTATGTCCGCACCATTTACATTCTCTAACCACTACTCTAATCACATCTCTACCTTGTGGGTGATTAGTACATTGATGTTTTTCTTTTCGGTATTCCCAGTTGTGACAACCGATATAACAAAATGGGTTTATCATTGTTTTAAATTAAATTTATCTATTTGTTCCTGTAAATCTTTTATTGTTTGTAAAAGATGAGCTGGAGTAAATGTATTTGATAAAGAGCTACTACCATATACGGCATTTGTAACGGTACTTTGAGGAGCTATACTATATGTAACAGGCGTACCAGTATTCATTACCTTACCAATAATTCCCGTAGTACCACCATTAATATTTTTAGTGACATTCTTTACATAATGTTGTCTTGATTCCAATATATCATCAACTAACATTTCATATTGTTCTCTAAATTTTTTCAAAGTATCAATATTGGTTTTTGTTAAATGTGATTTAGCCAATAGATGTTGGGTTATACTATCTAAAATACTAAATTTAATTACACCCTTAACTGCGGTTGCTGTTAATTCAATATCCCACTTTGGTTTATTGGAATGATTCAAATTCAATATATTTGCATAGTAAACTTCTTCACCGGCATTATGTATTGGATTAACAATAGAGTAACCTTTGTAAGTGTAACCTGATATTTTCTCCCATCCTTTAATCTTCATAACTTATTTCTTTTTTATTATTAAAGGTATTATAAATGCTAATAAGGTTAAGATTGAGAATACTGCATCAATCGCTTCCGTATTCAAACCGTGTAACCAATACGATGATACTAACTTCAATCCCAATGCTCCAATTACCCAATATGCTACTCTCTCCAATATAGGATTCTTCTCTAATACTTTCACAAACTTTGTTGTTGCAAATCTCATAGCTAAGATACCCACAAACACACCACCACATATCAACCATAAGTTAGGAGTAAATGCCACTGCGGCAAATACATTATCAATACTGAATACCAAATCCATCATCTCAATTGCTATGATGGTAGACCAAAGTGCCGATAAGAATGGTATCTTAATACTCATCTTACTCTCACCGCCCTGCTCAACTTTTGAAGATAGGGCGTTATATGCTAAATACATAAGATACAATCCACCTGCTACTTTCAACCACACCAATTTGATAAGAACGGATGCGAATAGTAAAGCCAATCCTCTAAAAAGGTACGCTCCTGCTATACCGTATGTTAGTGCTTTCTTTTGTTGGTCTTTTGGCAGTTCCTTTACCATCGCCGCAAGTACAGCAGTATTGTCTATGCTCAGTACAATTTCCAAAATCATTATGTTTAGGAAAATCAGTAACTCTGTCATTGTTTTCTATTTTTGAATGTTCGTATGGATAACTATCTAATAAATTAACTTTTTCTTCCAACGTAATTATACGTTCTTTTAACTCGTAGTTTTCATCTACTAAATTAAAATAATGAACTATTGTTGAAAAGAAAGCCAATGTAGCTATCACAAGTAGTAAATGTATTTTATATGTCTTAATCCAATTCATATTAATATCTATTAAATCCTATTGGTGAATACTTGTCCTCTGATTTATATTCTGCCTCATCTAAATTATATATTTCAGTTAAGGTCATTGGTTTAGTTGCCACGTGGTCTTTACCTAAATGTTTAATTAGATTATTGGCATCATCAATTGGTAGGGCATCAAACTTATGTTCTGCAATCAATCTTCCCTTTCTTAATAGGGCCGAATCAATCTTAGCTTTATCCATATTGAATGTTGCTACAATCTGAATCTTTAAGATATCACTTAATATACCATCGGTGATGTTAAGGATGTTTGATACCCCATTAGCTCCACCATTATTTCTATCCGTAATTACTCTTTCCGCATCTTCAATGAATAGAATTGAATTACTATTTTGAATTAGGAATGGAGTCATCTCCGGTGATGTGATGAAGTCTGCCAAGTATGGTGGTATGAATAATACCCTCTTATCTTTAATCTTACTTGCAATATACTTTAAGTAGTGGGTCTTACCAGTGCCCGGTGTACCATGCAATAGAACTAACCCCTTACCATTCTTCTTATTAAGTGTATTGATAATCTTTTCGTGGATTGGTTTAAATGCCTTACCATATCCCAACTCAATATCTAACTTCTGGTCAGGTAACTCAAACGATGTTGTATCATATCCTCTTGGAGTTTGAATAACCAATGCAATATTATTACTTTCATGTTTTCGTTTCTTACCTAAACCAATAATCTTCTCAACCAATTCGGTATATAATTGAGATTCATCATTCGAAAACACTTGAACATCTACACCAATACTATCTTTGAATGATTTCTTAACCTTAGCCGTCCACTTACGAATTACATTAGATATATTAATCAATGTAACTGCCCCACCGGTTCGCTTTTCCCAAACTTCAGTTGCACCATAATTGTTATGTCCATAGTACTCTCTAACATAGATTTTATTAAAACCCATATCCTTAACCATAGCAAGAAACGGAGCCTGTTTGATTTGGTATTCATCACTAATTCGGAAATGTTTTGTTACGATTCTACCTGTTTGATTTTGGACATAAGTACCGAATGGAAAATCATCCGAATCACTCAAACGATATGGTTGACCGGTTGTTACTTCATTAGTAGCACTACCACCACTAGCAACCGTCTCATCGTGAGCATTTCTAATTGCATCGAGAAGTTCTTCTGGAACATCTCCATCTAATTCAAGATTCAATTCATCTAACATATCACTCTGTAACTTCTCAATAAGTTTTCTTTCGGTATCCAATACTGTCTTTCTTCTACTCATTTTTATCGGTTTAGTTTATTAATACACTCATCTATCTTATCTCTTAATCGTCCACCTTGTCCAAAATCACCATCAACTTGAACATGCCTCCACATTGGGATACGATGTTTCATCCATTTGAACTCTGCACTTAATTTCATATCATCAATTGCAATCCAGTTACTAATCTTATTATCCTTAACCCATTTCACAATTTGATGTGCTCTTTCAAATTCCAAAGATGGTTTACTCATCTTATTCCATATACCCATTTGTGTAGTATTCATATGGGTAGTTGTATCTATAAGTTTTGCGTAAATACCATATTCAATAAACACATCACTCATTTGTTTTAATGTGAAATGTAGTTTCCAATCTGAACTTAATACCAATTCTGCATTAGTCTTGTCACAAATTTCTTGTAATGCTTCACAATCTTCTTTTACTAATGGGTAAGGTATTGTAAATTCATTCATCATATTTTTGTTTATCTTCACTTTACCATCACTCCACGTTGCCCAAGCCAGCGGGCCATCTACATCTATGAATATTATTTTCTTTCTCATAATTTTAGTTTACAAATATACAACAATTTTATTAGTTATCCAAATCTTTTTTAAATGGTTTGCTCCATTTTGGTTTGATAAGTTTCCAAATGATATGGTCATATGGTTTTTTATCCCACATTGAGAACATCACAGGTCTCAATGGTTCTGCTTGTTTCATTACAAATTCAGCGAACTCTTTTTTAGTTGGTTCAGGATCTACATCACCATACTTACCATATCGGAATCCATCATGCAACTTACCAGCTCTTTCAGAGATTTGGAAAAATGCATACTTCAATTCTGATATAGTACTCTTTACCCACTTATCAAATTCATCCGGCACTCTTTCCAAAAACTCATCCATATCACCTTTATTCATTAACAACTCCCATATATCAGTAGTTGAAAAGTTAGTTAAGATTCTATGTAAACGAACATACTCATCACCTTTTATTTTCATTCTCATTCCATTTTTGAAACGAATAACATAACCTTCCTTTGAATTTGATATTTCTCTTTTTAAGACATCAAAGCCTTCACCAAAAGTATTGTATCGCATCACAACATTAAATCCAATATTTTTTACGATATTTTGAATACGAATATCTTCACTATCACTATGAAGATTAACTTCACTTCCTGTTTTTGTATTTATAATACCTAATAAAACAACATCTTCAAAATCATAATCACATACGATTCGGTTCTCTTTATAAATTATCTCAAACAAATATGTGTAATCAGTATGTAGTTTTTGAAAATTATACTTTCCTAATAACTCCTTACCTTTTATCGCTTGTTCCGATGTGAATGAACCTCTAGTTGCCATATGCCATTCACCTTCATAGTGGAAACATATACCCAACGAACCATCCATCTTCTCATATACATCAAAGTACTCATTTGGAATTTCATCCGCAGTATGTTCTTCGTAGTTAAAGAATTTAGGAAATGGCTTAGCTATCACATTACCTTCGTTATCCAATACTAATCCTCTACAATTTAAGGTAATATCATCCCATTGCCCACCATATTGACAAGAGCGTGAATAGTTGTAAATTGATAACGGCAAAGTTGGATGAACTTGCTTTATTACCAATCCCCTTTCTATGTAATCAGTCAATATGTCTAAATCGTATTTCATTTTTATAATTTTACTTCGAACCTATCAGCCATTTGTTTTAATTTATCTGCAGGAACTCCATGTTGATTAATACCACCATGTCTATTCTCTACAATAATACTGAATACTTTGTATCCATATTTCTCTGCTAATTTATAGTATTCTTCCATCTCCCACTCTTGTGTAAATGTATTTGATACTACAATTTCAGGATAGAATTGTGGATTAACTTCATTATCTTTCATACGAATTTCCACTTGATTTCTGCACCATTGATGTGCTATCCTTAATTTAGTAGCATCAAAGTTATAGTTACCTTCCTTATCATAGAAGAACAAATCGGCTTCACAAATTGAGAATTCGTTTGTAATCAAATTGGCGAATGTACTTTTACCACTTCCTGGTAATCCTCTTACTAATGTTAATATCTTATTCATTATCTATAATTTTCTACAATCTCGTGATGGTCTTTACTGAATAAAGATTTCACAGGTCTATTTTTCATAATACTTAATACCTCACTCATATCAATTGGATATAAGTTATTACCCTCACACCCCACATCCATCATTTTACCTTCCTGCAATCTTACATTCTCATTGAAGTGAACATGTCCATGCAAATGAATTGCTCCTCTTGCCATATTGTTCCAACTTGCAATTGGGAAGTGCATTAACACAAAGTTAGCTTCATGCATTTCAGGTCCTACCGGCCACTTTACATTCAACTCTACATATTTGTTTACTGAACTGAATAACTTTTGGCAATCACCTCTATTGTTTTGAATGTGATGGTCATGGTTACCAGTTATGATATGAACATTTTGGCAAACAATTTGATTTCTGAATTGCTCTATACTTTCAAATCCACCAAAACTCCAATCACCTAAATGAAATAACACATCATCTTGTCCAACTACTTCATTGATATTACCTACCAAATGCGAGTTCATATGTTCTAATGTTTTGAACTCTCTAATTGTAACCGGGTCTGTCCACTTTGTTGTTGAACTACATATGTTAGCATGGTTATAGTGTGTATCGCTTGTGAACCATAACCGTTGTCCTTTATTTAATATTAATTTCATTTTCTAAACTAGTTGGATAATACAATAATGTTGGGTTTTTCTTTTGGATATCAGGAGTATCCCCACCTAAAAAATACTTTCCAAATTCCATAACATCAAATCTTTCAGTTATTAAATGATATCCATTTTTAGTTGGTATAATACTAATAACTTTAGGTTCATTTTTATAAGGCCTAACACCATTAATGATATGTTGTATTTTTAGTAAAGAGCTTTCATCCTTATTATCAACATCAACAATCCAACGTTTCTCATGCGTTTTCAATTGTCCAACTACTGAATCAAAAAGATTTTTCTGATTATGCTGACCATCCCTAATCTTTTGTGCCAAAGCCATCATCATTTCCAATGAAACATCTTTATGATTTTGTTTCTGAATATGAATATAAGCCCTAGCCTTAAACATTTCGCACAGTTGGATAATCTCATCATATCGTTTTTCCAAATATTCGATACTATCAATACAATACGTTTTAATTGTTCGTACTGATTGGTGGTTATCCCTTTCACCTTCAGGTTGGTCTTTTTTACGTTTGAATACATACAACATATAAAAGTCACCTTCTTGGGTGAAATTTAATAGGGGTTTAATAAGTTCTATATTGTTAATCATAATAGGGGTTTTAATTATTTAATCCATAAATCGTACACATAATCGTAGCTCACTTCTAATTCAGCAGCGAGTCTGGCAAATAATCTTTCTCTAATCAAACTATCACCAACTCCAATGTAGTTATACACATCACCACCCACAATTAATTGGTTTAATAATCCAGCAAAGGTTGCGGTTTCGTTAAGCTGTAGTCCCAAATCATCGGTTGGGTAAGCCTCTAAATAGAATTCTCTAATTTTCATATTTTTTACTTTTATTACAAAGTAAAGATACGAAAAATAATTGAGACCACCAAATAAAATGACATAAATAACCCATTGACTATCAATGACTTATAATCGGTTGATTTTCAATGGGTTATAGGTTGTTTTTAATCCCACCAGAACGATTTCGTGGTGGTTTCTTGGATGGCATGCAAGGAGTTGAATATCTTATAGGTTTTTAGGGTTTCCCCTCAAATTACCCCTTATTTTTGGGTTCTTGGTGGTGTTTTTTTAACCTCTTTTATACCTGCTATCCATTTTCTTTTGAATGAAAAAGACATGGAATTCAAAAGTAGATATACGTTCCAGATAATAGATATAAAAATACCGATACATATAATTGGTATCATAAATATTATAGCCAGTATTCGTATTAATATTTTTTTCATTATAGGGAGAATGATTCACCACATCCACACGTTCTACTGGCGTTTGGATTTTCCCATTGGAATCCTTTACCATTTAATCCATCTGAATATGTTAATTGAGTACCATATAGGTATAGTAAACTCTTTCTATCAATTACTACTTTCAGTCCACCATCCACTTGAACCACTTCATCGGTTGGTTCTATCTTATCATCAAAATCCATTGTGTAAGATAATCCACTACATCCACCACCCTTCACACCAACTCGTAAGTTATGTGTATCCGGTGTTAAACCACCTTCCACCATTAATCCAATTACATGCTCTAATGCTTTAGGTTGTAATGTTACCATAGTTATTCAGTATTGTGAGACATCCAATCTTCCATCTCTTGACCCAATTTCGGATTCACTTCTTTTAGATGCTCAAATGTTAATTCGTATCTTCCGTTTGTAATGTGTCTAATAAATAATTCATCTTCCAAACTATCTACTACGTGTTGTATAGAATCAATCACATATGGAACGGTCGATACCTCTACACGCTCACTTCTTAATTTAGCCAATTCTTTTTGTTGGAAGTAACATAGTACCAACACAGCTACGGCGCCAGTTCCAACAATTGCTTTTTGATATTTTTGTATAAACTCTTTCATTAGTGTAGTTTTTCTTCAAATTGTAATGGCTCTAAACCGTTCTTTGTTCGGTAATCGTTGATTGCTGCCTGAACTGCATCTTGTGCAAGAACTGAACAATGTATCTTAACAGGTGGTAGAGCTAATTCCTCAACCAAATCCATATTATCTAACTTTGCCGCCTCATCCACACTCTTACCCTTTAACCATTCAGTTGCCAGGGAAGATGCTGCAATTGCCGAACCACATCCAAACGTTTTAAATTTCGCATCGGTTATGATTCCATCTTCAATCTCTATTTGGAGTCTCATCACATCACCACATTCAGGTGCTCCAACTAATCCAGTCCCCACCGTTGATTTACTCTTATCCAAGGTACCAACATTGCGCGGGTTTTGGTAATGGTCTATTACCTTTTCTCCGTATGCCATATTATTGTATTTTTAGTTTCTTAATACCAAGGCCTATTACCACCTTTGAAATACTCGTACATCGCTATTCCAAATGTGATTAAAGCTGCTTCAATCTTTAGTAATAATAGTTTCATACTAATAAGTATGAACTATCAAAAATTTTTCCCCTTACGACTCATCCTTCGGATTTCGTTATTCGAAGATATTCACCGATGCCATTTTAATCCCACCCTTACCATTATCTACAAATAGTTGTAATTCACCTGTTTTAGGGTTGAATTTCTTTTGAGTAAGTTTCTTCTTATCTTCGGGCTGAATGGATTGATTAGCCAATGCTTTGTTTAATCTGTCCAACTCCGCTTGTTGTATAGGGTCTAATTCCATATTATCTCCAAATTGGTTCTATATGAAGATTTACTTCATACAAGTCTTTATAACCACTTTCCATTGGTTCTATATAATTGATTTTCCATAACATTTTTTCAAATGATAACTTACCACCCAATGTGTAAGCCGGTCCACCTTCAAAATCAAATAGGGTTACATCACCATTCTTATTTGTTGATTTACGAACAAATTGTGATTCACCTAAAACTCTCACTTTGTTTAGATTGATTCTTTCAATACTTCTTTCTTGTCCGAATCTGCTCTTTGTGATTTCCATAACTAGTCTTTGTTGTTTTTGTTATTAATAATTGTGTTTATTTTTTCTTTATCTTCATTGGACAATTGTTGAAACCATTCCGGCTCTATATTATCCCAACTTTTTGATTCTTCCAATATTGGTAGACCATTATCATCGCAATTCATAATACCTAACGGCCCAGCCCACACATTAATTGAATCCAGTTTTATCAAATTTTTCATATTAACGTTTCATTTAGAATAAATATTCCAATCCTTTGGTATTCGGTTTTCTCAACTGAATATCCTGTATTGATTGTGGGTTCTTTATTCTGCTATTCTTACGATACCATTCATATAAATCTTCCAATGTTCCTTTGCCTCTACTTCTCTCCATAGCCTTATCCCACAAATCCTTTCCGAATTCCTTCTTTAATTCCATCCTCAATTTCCATAATATCATTTCCTCATCTCTACTAGCTTCCAATTCTAACTTAATAGATTTGATACGTTTCATTCTACTTGCTTCTAATGCGGCCTGCTCTCTATTCTTCTCGTCAGTACCACCATAGTTTTTGTAGGCCTGTTCGTATGCTTTTTGAGAATTATCTCGCATCTCTTTAGCTTCTCCAAACATATACGAATAATCAAAATCACCATTTCTGATTTTCAATAGTAGTGGTGCTTCAGCTTTAAGTGGTTTATTAGGTCTACCTTTAGTCCACCATCTATAAGGATTATATCCCATAATTTATTTATTAATAATAATATAATTTTTAAGAATATGTTGTAACTTACTCATTCCTTTTGTAAGTCCATCCACCTTTTCAATTTCGGAATCATACATATCCAATCCTGTTTCAATAATAGATTCGGCTTCAACACAATCAAAGCAATAACCCATTCTTAAATCTTTTTCTCTTTTGCAACATTTACACTGTGCCATAACTATTAATTTACTAATTCTAATCGGATTGTACCATCTTCATTGAACCATCCTTTCAATTGATATTGTTTATCCGATTCCGATGCTGAACGAAGATACCCTGAAAAATGTGGTTTATCATCCATACCTTTGGCGTTGTATAGTTCGTATTCCAATTTAATTGTTTTAGTAACACCAGTTATACCTAACGATTTAGAAAAGGCATCGGCTAATACATTCTGCTCTATATTCATACTCCTAAACCCATTCACTTTCATATGTCCGGCAGCTTGTAACTTACCTAAATAGGTTTGTACTTGTGAATCACTCACACCTTCTTTCTTAGCCTTAATAAGCACTCGTTCCATTCGCATTTTACGAACTCTTTCCGTTGTGTATTGTTGTCTTTTAGTTCCTGCGAATCTCATATTATAGTTGTTGAATTTGTTCCAATAATTTTGTTACATCATCTTCACTCAAATAACCTTCCACATCATTAGTGATTGTCGTATCGTATGTTATATGCCCATCCTTACCAAACACAGCTAACTCATACAATCCCATATCACCACCGTAGGTATGTGGAGTTTGAACAACACTAGCACCATACCCATTATCAAATGTGATACGAGCTTGAACACCACCCAAGTGATTAGGGTGTGGGTTGAATTCCAAATCTTTAAATGTTTTCATCTTAATTAATTTATACAAATATACGAAATTATTTCTTATTTACCAAATCTTTTTTATCCCTTTCCATAATGATACGAAGCTGGGACTCTTTGAGTAACTTTACAGGTTCTTTCTTTTCTTTTGGCTGTTCTTCTGGTATGCGATAATTTTTCACTAACTTATCCATCCAATCTTTTGTTGTATCCTTATTCATATTATCCGATTTTTTTACCTTTTAATACTTCCTCTCTTAATTGTTGATTTATTTCATCTAAATTAATTTGTCTTCCACTATTAAATTCAAACGATACCCATCCGAATAGAAATCCCAAACTGAATTCAATGGTTCTTACTAATACAGGATGTCCTTCATCGTTTTTCTTTAAATAACCACTATGTCCAATTTCAAATCCGATGAATGACCTCATCTTGCTAAGTAAGCTTAAATTTACTTTCATATTATTACTTTAAATTATTCATTTTAATTGCGTTCATAAATTCTTCTCTAATCAAGTTATCACTATCCAAAAATCTTCCACTAAATTTGTTTGTGGTCATTAGAGAATCGGGATGTTGAATACCTCTCATACCACAACAAAGGTGATGCCCACTAATTGATACTGCCACACTCTCACACTCTAATTTATCAGTTAGGAATTTGTGTATTTGTGCAGTTAGTGATTCTTGCATTTGTGGCCTTCTACTAAACCAATCAACAACCCTATTCAATTTACTCAATCCAATCACATTCTTTTCAGGAAGATAAGCTACGGCTGCATAACCATAGAACGGTAAGTTGTGGTGCGCACACATTGAGTTCACTTTGATACCCGTCTGAATAACAATACCATCATATCCTTCTTCATTTGGGAATGTAGTTATATTCGGTGCTTCAGTCATACTACCTTTTACCAAATCATCTACCCAAGCTTTAGCTACCCTCAAAGGAGTTTCTATTGTTTGTGGGTCAGCCTCATAATCGAATCCCAATGATTCTAAAAATAAGCCATAGTATTTAGCGGCATCTCTAATCCTTTTCTTTTTCTCAAAGGAATCAACTACCTCATTTTCATTTGCCTTCTTTAACATATTCGTATGCTTTAACCGAAAGTAATCCACTGTATTCACAATACATTTCCTCTCTTTCTTTTTCTAATTCTTTTTTAATTTCATCTGAAAAATAAATTCCATTACTTTCCATATCTGCTAATATAATCTTTTCCATTTTTTTGGGTTTGGGATTTACAAAAAATGGTGGATGGCCGAAGCCACCCACCTTATGTCTGGATTTAACCCCTTAAATTACCAAACAATTTTCTCACTATCATCTTCGGTTGGTTCGGTGAATAATGCCTCATCAGCTTTATCATCCTTAATATACTTTTGAACCAACTGCTTCACATACGTTCTTTCACTATCTACACCACCATCGTTAGAGAAGAATGGGAACATACTAATTTCAGCTGCTTCAAACAAACTGAAACCATCGTATAACAACCCAGCAGTTTCTACACTAGCACGAGTTGAAACACCGGTTGAAAGTTTACCATCACCTGTCTTTGCAATATCACGAGTGTGAGTAGCAATTTCAGCAACTGCTTTCAAATCTTCTTCATTAACTTGCGGATACATATACTTTAAGAGATTCAACTCTTGCTCATCGTTCAATACATCCATTTCAATTGTAGTGAAACGGTCTAATATCGCTCTATCCAATACTCTAGTTGAAGTATATTCACCACCAATGTTAGCGGTAGCGATAAAGGTAACACCATCAGCTACTTTAACAATTGGAGAATCAACAGCCTCATCTAAACGAAGGTAACGTTGTCCCAAATCCAATACAGTCATTAGGATATTCCAAGCGTCAGGATGTGCTCTACTCAACTCATCCAATAGGATAACAGCGTTTGGAGTACTAATTGCTTTTACGAAAGCAGATTCAGCGAAGAATGTACCTTTCTTACTATCAAAGTGCGTGTTACCAATTAGGGTTGCTCTCGCATCTTGCGTTGCACCAAGGTTGAAATAGAAATCAGGTCTCTTTAAGCCTTTGGTAAGTGCTTTAGCGGCCAATGTCTTACCACAACCAGCCGGTCCTGTCATCATAATATTCTTAGCTCTAACAGCTGAACGAATAAGGTATTTCCATTTAAGGTCAGAAATAACCAATCCTTCAGGTTTAAGTTTAACCGATTCGTTATGGATAAAATCGGTAATCTCTTTATGATTATCCAATTTCTCTACATTAACTTCGGCGTTACTTTTCAATGGAGCAACCAAGTTATCAAATTCAGTCATATCGGTTAAGCGGTATTGAATCTTACCACCACTACCAACTACTTTACGAAGTGCTTTACCTGCTTCATAAGCTTTTTTACGAGTAGGAGTACCAATTCCTTGTGTACCTACTATTTTACCAGCAGTATTTGCTAGTTTGAAATGTGAGCCAATCTTTACAACTTTAAAGATTTGTTTACTCATTTTGTCTACATTAGGCTTTGCCATAATTAAGGGGTTTTAATATATAATAATAAATGTTTCTTTCTTATCAATCTTACTATGTAAAGATACAAAATATTTTTGAATCTACCAAATTTATTTTTTGGGTTTATAAGTGGTTGAAAATCAACGAGTTAGGAGTGATTTTCGTAACTCGTTGATAATCAATCAGTTATGAATTTTGTGGTTTGCTCATAAATAATCGGTTCATTGTACGTGCTACCTCATTAACATTTGTAACGTTAATATAACTAGCAGCAGGTCCATAACACTCTTTGAATGTTTTAGCAGAACCACTACTATTTTCATCCATATCGTAACTACTGTCACTAACGAAATAACTCAATACTTTGATACCCATACCTTCAATTGATTTCATCATCTTACGAGTATGTTTAGCCGCATTACTACCACTATAACTCATACCCTTTCCATGAAAGTAAGGTTCACCATCCGATACGTTTAGGAAGTATGAATCAACTTCACCATTACTACCTACCATTTGTTTCATTACTGCCTCAAAACACAATCCTTCAGGTGTAGTTCCATTTGGTTGTAAGTAACAGAACAATTGTTTAATCTTCATAAACTTATCAACTCTACTATCGTAAGCTAATACAATATAAGGTAACTCACCGGTTGTTGTACGGAAACTAATCTGAATATTAAGGTTAGGAATCATATCCACCGCCTTAGCCAATGCTACGATGTTAGTCATAGTTTTTCTCCACTTCTCACCGCCCATTGAACCACTAGCATCTACCGAAATATGTAGGTTAGCTTTTTTAAACATATCAACCTCTCTGGTATAGAATACGTGCTCATTACCATAACCCAACGATGATACCATTCTCTTATCCATCTTACCTACAAGCTGACGGTTAAAGATAGTTTCTCTACTCTCCCCTCTAACTTGCATTTTCTTACCCAACAGAGTACCGATACGAATACCTTCGGCAACTTCTTTGGAGAATTGGTCATACATTGTATCTTCTGTCCTAGTATATCGTTTAGATGTAAGTGGGAAGTTTTCTTGCTCCATTAAGTTACGTGTCATCTTCTTAACAACCACACACTCAATACCTTTGAATGAATTACCATTACCATAATAATCTTGTGCTACAACTTTCATCTCTGCACCAGCTTCTTCAATTGATTCCAATTGTTTTGCTTCGGTTGATGATACTTTGGTTTTCTTAATCTTACCACGTAAGAACTCTTTTTGCTTTTCTATCTTCTTACGAATGATATCAATCTGTCTTTGAGATAAACGTCCTTCCGCTGGCTTACCATTACCTTTGCCAGGTTTAATAACAATCTTACCCTTCACACCTTTACCATCTTCAGCAATACCATTACTATCATCACCCTCACCATCACCATCTTTATCATCACCCTCACTACCCATACCATCACTACCACCTTCATCATTACCACTCAAATCAACTTCAATATCATCTTCACCGGCTTCTTGCTCACCCTCACCTGCCTGTCCATTACCACTACCCTGTCCTTGTCCTTTTTGTTGTTGTTGTGGAGTAAGTGGCTCAATTGCTTCAATAAGAATAGCGTAAACTTCTAATGCTATTTTAAGTGCATCTTCGGTTGTTTTCAATCTACTAATCTCATTAAGTTTAATAATCCTAGCAATTTCTGGCATACGTTTCAATGCGTTTGGTTTACTGAACTTTGAATGTAAGTTAATCAAACGGAACATATATGCTTCAAAATTTTCTTCGGTAAACTCATCCGATTTCATACCCTTATCAATAGCAGGGTCATTGAAATACTTATCATACATTGAACGATAGTAATCTCTATAACCGGGTGCTGATTTGTAGATGAAGTTATCAATCCTTCTATCCTCTACATAGTTCAATATATCTTTCACAACACCACCGAAATATGTAATACCCTTTTGGGTTGAAATTTCTTCTAAACGTTTGAATTCTTCCGTACCAACAATTCTATGAATTACTATATCCAAATCTCTCAATATGTCAAAATTGGAAAGTTTAATATGCGAACCCTCGTGAAGTGCCAACCCCACTGCTGGGTCAAACTCCTTTGGTTCAGCGATGTTAGCGGAAATAGTTACCACCTTACCATCGGTATAAGAATCACCTTTGGTAGAAAACTTAACAGGTATAGATTGTCCTGTTACAATAGAAACGAAGTTAGCAATTGCTCTACGATGAGCTGCTAACTTATACAAGTTCTTTGTAGCCAATTCCTTTGTGGAATAAGATGAATATACTGGAGCAGAATAGTCCCAATCATCCATCCACCAAGAAGATTTACCATAAGAACTGTATGATTTACTTTTTTTAGATTTGCCACCAACTAGGTGGTCTTTTGTACCTGTCTTAAAATCTGTGTACCAACTCATATAAAGGGGTTTAATTTTGAATGAATATACCCAAATATACAAAGAAGTTTTGAGACCACCAAATATTTTTTGAAATATTTTTTAAGTCATTGAAAATCAATAAGTTATAATGTGTTGGAAATCAATGAGTTATATAAGTCATTGAAAATCAATTAGTTACGCGGGTCCGAATATCCCAGCTCCTTTATTATATCGGATTCCGTTAGAATTTTATTAAGTTCTTCTGGAATATCAACTTCACCATTCATATTTTGAAACGGTTGGTTTATCTGCCAAGTTCTATATGCGTACCTATCAGATTTGTATGTTTCATCATCTTTTATATTAGCATAATGTTTATTAGGCCAATGGATATAATCTTTTGTACGATTTGTAAAAATTTCTTCCGTATAATCTAACTCCAACGTATCCATAAGTTCACGTAATTTTTCAAAGTTATTAGGAAAAAAATCCTCATATCTAATTGCGTATATATTTGGATAGTTGTTATCTCTAGCTTGTCTGAAAAAATCAGCAGTAACTAAATATTCTTGAACTTTTGTATGGTATGCCGGATTACCCCCATCAACTGTTAAATTAGTCAATGGATTTACCCCACCTTTGATTAATCCAGTATATACGTTCCAAGGATTTCTAATCACCATAATAATTTTATAATCATAATATCTAGAATCAGGATGACGTGTATATGCTATACCACCGGCACGAATATCAACCGGCAATACAGGATGTTTAATTAAAATGTTTTCTCTATCACCAGAATAATGTATATCTTCCGGTCTTACAAATGGTGTTTCAAAAGGCACTTCATATAAATTGGAACATTCTCCCAATTTAGATTTAAGAATAGATGTACCAGTATGTGGAAAGCCTGTAACTAATATTTTTCTTTTTTTCAAAATTTTATGTGTTAATCAAGTTCTTCATTATCCCATTCATCCATTGGAAATGATGACTCAATTTCTTCAAACAAAAATGTCAATTCTTTTCTAGCATCTTCCACTCTACGCCAATCTTCAAATGAAATAGCATCTTCTAGCATTTCTATTATGTCTTTAATTTTATTTTCCATATTCATAATACTATATTTTGATTAAATATAACATTGTTGAATTAAACGTTAAAATCATCTTTTATAGAACTCTTTTTAAAACTACCATTTGGGTCAGGTAAAAATTCAGTCCTATCGCTCCATAGAATTTCTTCTCTAGGTGGCGATACAAATTTGTTATATACTTCATGTTGAGTTCCTTTGGATATCCTAGTTATAATCATATAATTTGGAAATTCTCTTATTTCTATTTTTATCTTACTAAAATGTACCGATAAAAAATGTTCGGGTGGAAATGCATAGTGTCCTTGTTTTAGGTATTCCATCATTTGTAAAAATATAAAAGAATAATAATCCATTATTTTTGGCCTTCCATATGCAAAACAATCATTGATTCCAAAATTATTTGACCAAGTATAAGATTGTACTCTACCCATTGGTACATTTAAATAATCGTTTAATTGAAGTTCAAAATTTTCATCTAATACAATATCAATACGAGTTCTTATAACAATATCATATTTAATTCCCAATTGTTTTGATAACATATTTGCTCTCCATACTTTATAGTACATAGATAGTTGCCCAAATGCTTTAGTTGTATTCTGAAAAAGTAAATCTATGTTTGTTGGTGACTGTATGTGCATAGATGCGAAATCCTGTGTAGTTTGTTTGAAGATATCATAACTTTCTACTTCCAAACGTTTAGGCGTATATACTTTTTCAAATTCTTTTATAGTATCACCTAACTCAGGATTTTCAATATCCCAAAATGAAGCATACACATCTATATTGTATTTCTCAATAAGTTCTGTCCAAAAATTTTTAGTTTCATTTAGGTCTCTCATATGACCTGAAAAACATAACGCTACTTTCATATTACATTTGTATTAGTTCTACCGTCTTGCCAATATGATACTCCACCATACCAAACAAATATTTCTTCATCTTTTTCAATTCGCCTGTTAGAAACGAATTCAAAAGTTTCTTTTTCTAAATTAGACCGCCAATATGCATTTGCACTTTCAGAATGATTATACAAACAACCATATCCCCATGATAAAACTTGCATTTCCCATTCCGAACCAGCTCCTTGTGGCCAGTTAAAACGATAATCGTTCATTAGAGAACTCATTTCTCCTTTTTCAATTTTCAAATCATATATAGGACATTCTTCTATAATTTCTTCGGCATCTATTACTTCATTTGCAAACACACCATATCCATGAACGGAACTTTTTCCTATATATATTTTAGTTGGTGGATATATTTTCATTTTTATATTTTTGAATTACATCTGAACAGATTCCACTACATTTAGAAATATCATCATTGTATATTTCAGGCATTACGGCTATACTTTTCTTAATCGGTTGTTTACCTGGATATGCCCAAACATAATTGAACGATGTCAAAGTCATAGTATCATTTTCATGCCAAAACCAATTAATATTGGCCGCTTCATAATCGTTTTCAGTAAGGTATTCAACGGCCTGTTTATTTTTACAATGTACCCATAATCTAGCACTTCTATCATCTATCCAATTAAAATCTATTTCGTATTGAGGACCATCATGCCCCAACCACCACTTACTATCAATATACCAAACATCAATCTCAACATCAAATCCCAGTTGAAGCGTATCATCAATATACTCTGGCTTATTTTCAGCTTCTTCTATTCTTCCGTTTATATTTCCTCTATGTGATATGTAAATCATTTTTCGTCATTTCTTTTATAAGGGTCATCTGCAAATAGTTGTTCTATTTTAGATATACTGAAATTTCTTTCAGGTATAAATCCACTTGTCCATTCTTTTCTAAAGAGATTTGCTTTAATTTTATAAGGATGAAGTAATTCAATATCTAAAATATTAAAATGTTCCATCATTATAATTCTACCATCAACTTTCTCAAATCTAAATGGTTCTTTTGCATTTAAATATGATTTAGTAATTCTTTCTTCGGGTGCATGTGTGGTAACCCATTTGTGAAATTTACCATCCACTTTCCATTTAGAAATATTTACTTTACCAGTGTCAAAATTATATTTAGTTTCACCAAACATAACTAACATATTTTCCAAAGTTCCCGCAATAATATGGTCTGATATGTGGTATTCCGCATATTCCCATGCTCTAAAAAATATAGGTGATGTGTGTATTTTGTGTGGTTCAACTAATATAGAATTTCTAATATATTGTAAATTAGAGTAATATTCATCTCCTCTCAATTTTATAACATATTTTGTTTGAACCCGTTTTAATGCAGTTAGAGTTGATATTAGTTGAAGGTTTAGATTTTGTGCACCAAAATCAAAAGGATATGGACTGAGTAATACGGTAAAGTTTTCAGGTAAATTTTTAAAATCTATTTCAGTATCTACCCACGTTGAAAGTATGACAGGACAATCTTTATAAGTCTTTATCCAAAATTCATAACATTCAGGTAGTAATCTTCCTTGAATAATAACCGTAACATCTTCCATCAGTATAACTATACATTATATTATTTTCTCCATCCAATTTTTTCTCCAGCTTTTACTCTACGCTGCCATTCTTCTTCCGAACCTGGATATCTCCAAGCCCATACTAACCAAAATAACATAAATAATGCTATTCCAATTAGAGCAAATGGTTTGTGTGAAAGTGTGAATAATAAAATAGTATAACTAACAACCATAGTCACAAGCATTATCCATTTAACTTTTGTTGGATAAATACTTTTTTCTTCCCATCTTATTAAGTGTGGTGAAAACGTTGGATGTGTGTGTAGCCAATGATTTAATACCGGTGAGCTTTTAGCAAATGCCCACGCTGCTAGTACCACAAAAGTTGTCATAGGTATACCCGGTACAATAGCTCCTATGTACGCACAACCTACAAAAAGTAAGCCGAGCGCTCTCCATAACCATTTATTCATAACTCTATATTTTAATCCCAATCTTCCGAAAAACTCTTTTTACCTTTTACTGGTTTAGAATCTTTCTTCTTTGGTTTTAGTTTCTTAACCTTGCCTTTCTCTTTTATGTATAATTCTTCTTCATCAATTTCATTATACACAAACTTTTTTAGATAAGCCTTTTCGTTTTTCATAAACCCATTTTATCTACCCTGTCCTCTATATTTTTTAGGTGCTTGCGCTTTAGGACCATACGATTTCTTACCATTAGGATTACTCTTTCTTTTACCAAAAGATACTTTGTTTGCCGAACCTACTGATTTTGCCATTTGTTGTTACATTTTTGTTGTAAATTGTAACGTAACCTATTTAAAATGCTTCTTAATTAATCTAGCTCCTAATATCCATTTCTTACCGATTGGATTTTGGATTGGTTTTCTTAAAAACGCATCTACTTGTTTTTGTACTGAATGATTTACAGGTTGATATTCGGTGTTATCAACTATAATAAAGTTGTTACCAAACATACCTTGAAATTTACCCATATTTTCCTGGCACTTACTCCAGATTTCTCTAACCAAAGATTCGGGTAAACTTCTACTTCTTTCAGCATTTCTTTTAATTGCAACTTCCAACGAAGTGTTTACGAATACCATATAACAATCGTATCCTAACTTTTCAGCTTTATCCATTTTGTTACGGATTTTAAGAACTTCATCTCCTGTTCCGTCGATTATCATTCCCAATCTCCCAGCTTCGTAAAATGCTTGTTGTTTTTGTGTAACGGCTTTAGCTTTGTTACGAATTGAATCTCCTTCTTCACCTGCTATATAAGCCCAGAAGTTAGGGTCATTCTTTTCTATATCTGCTAAATCTTTTGGATTAATACCACTTTTTTTAAGAGCCTGTTCAAATGCCATATCAGAACTGATGAGTTTTAACCCACCGGCAGATACAGAAGCCAAATCACTCTTACCTACACCAAAGATTTCCTTTGCAGTGTAAGATTTGCCACTACCCGGTCCACCAGCCAAAAAGATACATTTAAGAATACCAGGATCATCAACTCCTTCGGTGATTATTTCAGCGAATAGTTTAGTTCTGACTTCCTTAATCTCTTTTTGGATAGTAGATAGTTCGGATATAAGGTTCTTCATTGATTACTTAGTCTTCTTAGCTGGCTTCTTCTTTTCAACAACAACAGTTTTAGCAACTTTCTTAGCTTTATCAGCCACTTTCTTTACTTTAACTGCAACTTCCTTAACTTCTTCTATTTTTTCTTCAATAGCGTCAGGAATGTTATTGTTGTTCTTATCTTCAATCTTACCGGATTTCATACCAAAGTATGCAAATGTTCCACCGATTGCTAGAACTGCCACAATAATTAAAAATGTAGTCATAATTTTTGTTTTAAGGTTTATCTATAAATATATAGTTTTTTTGTAAACAAACGTTAATCTTCGCCATATAAAGAGTATTTTGTAATAGGTTTTTCCACCTTTACTTCCTCTTTATAAATTACTTCTACCGTCCCTTTACGAGCTGATAGGAAGAATTCCGTTTGTCCATTCTTTTGGAAATGATACTCCAATGCATCGGTTAGAGATTCTAACACAATAGATGGGGAATCCACAGG
>Ga0222712_10001631_pt1 | contig 27211 bp, 43 predicted proteins | sample C33_657DmetaG_FD_165043 | JGI IMG/M metagenome (GOLD analysis project Ga0222712, IMG submission 165043) | Estuarine water microbial communities from San Francisco Bay, California, United States - C33_657D | ecosystem: Environmental > Aquatic > Marine > Unclassified | place: USA: California... | reverse complement strand
AGATATTCAGGAAATCAAAAAACACGGCGCAAAAAGCAAAAAAAGGCCGCGTGAATACAAATACATAACGACTATAAAAATTGGAAAAATAACAGAAACAGTGAGGTCATCAGGCGACAATCGATCACCGGTCCGCCCTCATCTTAGACGCGGCCATATTCGAAATCAGCGTATCGGCGAAGGGCGGAAGGATGTAAAGCAAGTATTCATTCAGCCGGTGTTCGTTAACGCCGACGACGGCTGGATCGAAAATCAACGGAAAGAATACAGGATCAAAATGTGAGGAAATTGATATGAAAAAACATCCATCGACAGGTCGGAATATATGGGGACCAAAGGAATATGCGGACATAATAAGAAGGGCCGAAAGAGGGCAAAAGCTTAAAGACATAGGAAAAATATACGGCGTAAGTGCAAGTTCAATATGCACCAAGCTAAGGAACCACAGAATTCTTAAAGAAAGGATTGCTCTTGAGGGAAAGAGAAGATTAGACTTTATAGACGAGGGGTCATTTGATCCTGATTATTTTATCAACGATGAAGATCAGCACAAAGAGGATGATTATTACACATGACAGACACATGCATCATGGGTGTCGACCCCGGCGCGTCGGGCGCTGCTGCGTTTTATTACCCGAAATATCCGCAACGCGTCGCAGTCTACGATGTCCCGATCGTCGGCAAGGAGATCAATTGCTCCGCCCTGATGCAGCTCGTTCAGACCCACAATCCGGAATTGGCGATCATTGAGCTTGTCCATTCCATGCCGAAGCAGGGCGTCGCCTCAAGCTTCTCATTTGGCATGGCTTTTGGCATGGTTCGCGGCGTCATCTCCGGGGCCTTCATCCCGACGCACCTTGTGTCGCCAACAAAATGGAAGAAACACTTTGCTCTCGATAGCGACAAGGAAAAAGCACGCGCGCTTGCAATTTCCAAGTGGCCTGAATGCGCGCACTTCAATCGCAAGAAAGATCACGGGCGCGCAGAGGCGGCTCTTCTTGCACTTTATGGCTCGCAAGTGGTTGTGAGGTAGCCATGACGGCATATGAGAAAATCAAAAAACGCTGCGCTGAAGACCCTGTTTATCACGCAAAATATCTCGCGATGAAGGCGAAAAACAATCAGGCGAGACGAGATCGCGAGAAGGCGAAGCTGACGCCGGAGTTCATTGAGGAGCGTCGGAGGCGAAACGAAGAAAATCGGATTGCGGCCGTGAAATCGGCGAATGAACGGAAATATGGTCACAGGCCAAAGCCGGAGCGCCGCCCTGATTTGCCGGAGTGGAAAAAAGGCAAGCCGGGGCGGATTGTTTCAATGTGCGGTTGGAATGGATGGGGATAGCCATGAGTATCAAGGGCGTGGGAAGGGCGGGGCAATTTAATGTGTTCGCTTTAACGGAGCGCGAGAAGCAGGTTTACGAATTAAAGAAAACAAAAACAACGAAGGAAGTCGCGGCGATCATTGGCACGTCAGAGGCGAACGTCCGCAAGCTGTTCGAAAACGCGAGGGACAAGATATGCTCCGATGGCTCTACTGGATAATCGCCATTCTGACCGCGCTGATCTGGGCGGCAGTGCTGACGGCAACGAAAGACGGAGGCGCGGGATGACGCTCCATAACATAGTCCTCGCCGTCGGCGTCTACACTCTCGTCATGTGCGCCGTGCGTATCGTGCTGGCGCTGACGGGCGATCGGACGGGAAACAGTGGCAGATATAAACCGTGGGACGAGGAAGACGATGACTGACACAAACTACAAATTCGAAGTTGGCGAGTGGTATAAGACGCGCAACGGGTGGAGCGCGCAAATATTGGATGACGATTTTAAAGGACCGGATGGAAAGGTGCTTGTGGGCAAAGTCCAAAACGAAATTGGCTTCGAATTTGTTCGCGCTTGGCATGAGGATGGCCGCTGGTCGAAAGATCGAGAAAGCGGGATCGACCTCATGCCACCCGTCGAAACCAAAGAGTTTTGGATAAATTTGTATGGTGATTATATTTCAGGCGGATACGCATCAAACCCCATTGCCGATGAATTTGCCAGCAACCGCCGCATCGGCCTCCTGAAAATCACTATCACAGGCGACAAATACGAAGTGGAGAAGGTGGCGATATGACTGACACGACCTACAAATGGGAAGTCGGCAAGTGGTATAAAACGCGTAACGGGCTGGACGCGAAAATATCGGATGACGATTTTAAAGGACCGTCAGGATGCTCGCTTGCGGGAAAAATCCAAGACAAAAACGGCGTCGAATGTGTTTGCACGTGGCATGAGGATGGCTCTTTTAAAAACCAAGAAAGCGAATACGACCTCATGCCACCCGTCGAAACCAAAGAGTTTTGGGTGAATGCGAATTTGAGTGGCATGTTCTACGGATACAAATCAAAATCCAACGCCAACGCAAATGCCGACCATGACCGCATCGGCCTTCTGAAAATCACCATCACAGGCGACGACTACACAGTAGAGAAGGTGAAAAACGAGCGCCTGCGCGAAGAAAACGCGCGGCTGCAGACAAGTTTTAAGCGAACGCTTGTGACATTGATTGCTGCAGTCAGCCTTCTTGAGCGCGGCGAGAAAGGCGGTGCGCCAAGCGACAAAATGTTTGAGCAAATGCTTGCCGACTACAGAAAACAAATTTCACGCGCCCGCGCCGCTATTCGTGAGGGAGGAGAGGATGGCTAAATACGCTGAAAAAGAAGCACCGCTATTAGAGCGTATTATTATGCAGGAAGGACTGGAAAGAACGAAAGCAGAGGACTGGGCCCGCGACGAAATCACCCGCCTGCGCGAAGAAACCGCGCGGCTGCGAGAGGCTCTAAAGCCCCTCGCACAGGCAAACCAATGGTCTGAAGATTGGCACGACGGCTCTGACTGCGAGATTAACGTCCAGCTACGCGATATTCGCCGCGCCGCGTCTCTCGTCAGTGGCTACGTCTGGACGCCGGATGAATAAGGAACCGAAATGACCTGGATACTCACCCTCTGGATATACGGCGCAGGCGTCATAACGCAGGAGCATTCATCTCAGGCGGCATGCGAACGCGCGGCGCGTGAAATAAGATCAAACGTGATCGGCGGAATGGGATATTCCTGCAATCCAAAATAAAAAAAATAGACAGCGGTGTGAGCGCTGTCTAGTTTGGGAGGAAACGCCCCAAGGAAGAGCGCCGAACTTTTTATACGCCAATGCGAGGCAGGCGTTCAAGGGCGGCTCTTAAATATTTTGATATTTCCCCACGAAAGCAAAGAGCCCCTGCAATGCAAGAAGATTTCGACGCCGGCTTCGCGTCCGTTTCACAATGGGCGCGGATGTATAGATCGTGCGGCCTGCAAGTTGTCCCCGCCAAGTCTCCCGCAGAAGTAAAAAGAGGCGAAGGCTTCAAGCGCCCGGCAATCCCGTGGCGCGAGCATGAGAAGCAACTGATCAATGATGAGTTGTTCGAGCAGTGGTATGGCGCCGGCGGTGAATTCATCAATCGCCAGAATATGGGCGTCATCACCGGGTCTTGCTCCGGAAACCTCCTCGTCATTGATCTCGACACGCACAAGCACCCGGAGGCGAATGTCTGGTGGGAAGGCATACACGCCGACCACCACGGCGGCGTCTTCCTCGAGACGGCGACGCAGACGACGGGCGGCGGCGGCAAGCAATATTTTTTCCGCGCGCCGGCAGGCGTTCGCCTCCCGACAACCAAGACGCCAATCGGTGTCGACTTCCGGGGCGAGGGCGGCTTCGCCATGCTGCCTCCCTCAAAACACGACAGCGGCGGCTATTACCACTGGGACGATGGGTTTGAGCCGTGCGATGTCGGGATTGAGACGGCGCCAGACTGGCTTCTCGAGGAAGTGCGCGCGCTGGCGGACAAATATGGCACCGGAGGAGAGGGTTCGACGGGCGCGAAGGAAAAGACGCCGACGCCGGAAAGAGCCACGGACGCCTTTGGCAATATCGTCGACGGGCGCGAAGACTACATGCATCGCATGGTGTTCGCCGCGGTCGTGAACGCCTATCGGGATTGCCCGATCCTGCCAGACCCCGGCGAGCAGCAGCGGCTGATGCGCGAGTGCTTCAAGCTGTTCGAGCTCCGGGTCAAATCCCGCATCCACGAGCCCGGCACCCCCAACCACATCCTCCTCGAGCGCGAGGGCCGCGGCCTGACGCTGTTTGCGCAGAAGTGGCGGGAGGCGATCGCGCAGTGGGACGAGAAGATCGCGCGCGCGGCCAGTGATCCGCCGCAAAAGAAGGCTGAGGCGCCGTTATCCGGAAACCCTGGAGAAAACCCGTCCCCTTTTGATGCCGGGTTTTCCGGAAACGCGATCACGGTCGCGGACCCGGAGGCGGACGTCTATCAGCTGCTCAGCATCCGCGACATCATGAACATGCCGGACCCGGTCTATCTGGTCGACGACCTGATCATGGAGCGCGCGCTGGGCTTCCTGTTTGCCGCGCCGGGGCTGGGGAAGACATTCGTGGCCAAGAGCCTCGCGCTGTCGATCGCCACCGGCCGCCCGGACTGGTGGGGGCGAAAGATCAGCCGCAAGGGGCCGGTCCTCTACATCTCATGCGAGGGCGTGAACGACATGAAGTTCCGCATCGAGGCGTGGTCAACGCGAAACAAGACGCCTGTCACTGAGGGCGATATCAGTTTCTCGCTGCTCAAGGACAGCGTGAACTTCATGGACGCCGAGTGCGTCATGAAGCTGCTGCGGACTATGCGGGGGGGATACGGCGACGAGCCGCCGGCGCTGGTTGTCGTAGACACGGTGTCGAGGACGTTGCCGGGAGCCGACGAGAACCTGCAGAAAGACATGACGCTCTACATCAAGACGTGTCAGGCGATCCAGGAGGCTTTCGACTGCGCCGTCATGGGCGTCCACCACACGGCGCGCGCGGGCGCGAGCATGCGCGGCTCGACGGTCTTCGACGGCGCCGCTGACTTCCTGATCTCGATCGAGATCGACGAGGAGACGGGCGAGAGGTTTCTCGTCGCCCGCAAGATCAAGTCGGCCCGGGATGGCTGGCGGGAGGCCTTTGTGTTGACGGAGGTGGCCGTCGGCATAGGCAAGACTTCCCTCGTCGCCGAGCGCACTGTCGACCGCGCGCAGCCCGCCGGAGAGGGCTTTGGCGGCCAGCAGGAGACGGGCGGCCAGATCGTCGACGGCAAGAAGTGGCCCGCAAAGGACGTTTGCAAGGCGATCCTGCGCGACCTTCAGAAGGCGTGGGACGAGGGCCGGCCGTGGAGCAACAACAAGCAGACGCGCGAGGATGGACGCTACGCGCCGTGGCTGATCAAGGACAGATTTGCCGTCGATGTCGACGTCGGGGAGAGCATGATCAGGCGCTGGCTTAGCAATGACGTGATCGTAACCGCCGTGCGCGACAGCAGCACAAAATTGAAGGGCCTGAAGGTCCTGAACGGCCTGTGAGGCGTGAGATCTCACAGGCAGAAAAAGGCTTACGGAACCTCGAAAAGTGGTTCCGTAAAAGGTTCCGCAAGGTTCCGCAAAACGAAAGATTGCGGAACTACAAACCATTGAAGGTAAAGATGAAACGGAACTACGGAACCACTTTTTGCGGAACCAGCGGAACCAAGTTCCGTTTCTTCAATAAAAACAACGATGCGGAACTACGGAACGATCATACTAATACGATTAGTATATTGCTCGCGGCGCTCGCGCTCCGCCGGAGGCTCCGCGCTCACGGCCGCTGCGCTGGCCATTGACGGACGTGGTTTTGACTGACAGGGTTGGTGTGTTTTTGCTTTAGTGAGATCGAAATGGAGATGGTCGATATGGTCGAGATGGTTGAGGTTCGGGAGAAGGCCGGGAGGAAGAAACCGAAGCGGCTGCCGATCAAGGGGTATCGGTATGTCGGCAAGAAAAAGTATCGCGTGAGGGTCGATGAGCTTTTTCTGGCGCACAACGGCTTGTGGGAGCTTTCGGAATTCCGGGACTGGCGGAAGGGCGACTGGGTTTCGCTCAAGCTGTTCGACGCGCGCAAGCAGTCGAGGAAAAGGATTTACCAGCTTGGCTACAATGTTAAGCTTGGCCGTGTGGCAAGAAACAGAAGCATGGGCGTTTTGGCTGACCGCGAGCCGGCTATTGCGGCGTGGGTCGGTGAGGAGCTTGGACGGATTTACGCGGGGGAGGCGGCTTGATGACCCGCGGCGTTTACTACAACGAGTTCGACCCCCGAGCGGCGGCGTGGCTGCGGGAATTGATCCGGCGGAAGCTCATTCCGGCGGGTGAGGTGGACGAGCGGTCGATCGCCGATGTTGCGGCGGATGATTTGCGCGGGTTCACGCAGCATCATTTTTTTGCGGGCATCGCCGGCTGGAGCCGGGCGTTGCAGTTGGCGGAATGGCCGGCGGATCGGCGGATATGGACGGGGTCATGCCCGTGTCAGCCATTCAGCGTGGCGGGAAAGGGGAAGGGGACGGCGGATGAACGACATGTTTGGCCAGATTTCTTCAGGCTCATCAGCGAGTGCAGACCTGCAGTCGTCGTTGGAGAACAGGTTGCGAGCAAGGCTGGACGTGAATGGCTCTCCGGAGTGTTTGCTGACCTGGAAGGCGTGGGATATGCCGGGGCGGGAGCCGATCTGTGCGCTGCGGGCGTCGGCGCGCCCCACATCCGGCAAAGACTTTATTGGGTGGCCAACGCCAAAGGCCTCGGACGGCGAGGGCGGCCGCACGACGAAGACAAAGGGCGGCGGCAACAGCCATCTGCCGATCCATGCGCGCGAAGCGGCGATGTGGCCGACGCCGACGACGCGGGATGGCAAGGACGGCAGCTTTTGCCCGAATGTGCCGACGAACGCGCTCCTTGGGCGAGCGGCGTGGAGTGGCGACGGGGAGCCGACGGCAAAACGCGGCGCGTTAAATCCGACCTTTGTCTGCTGGTTGATGGGGTTCCCAATCGCGTGGGACGACTGCGGGGCTTCGGCAACGCCATCGTCCCGCCGCTCGCGGCCGAAGTAATCAAGGCGCTCATGGACATCGTGGATCATTGACATGCCGAACAGGGAAATTGGCCGCATGGGCGGCGTGGGCGTCTATCGAACGCCACAGGCGCCGGCAGGCGTTCGCAAGTGGGTAAACTTCTGGGTCGTCGGGTATCGGTCTTTTCCTGACGACTTCGGCGTAGAGAAACGGCAGAAAATAAAATTTATGGTTGGATGGAGCCTCAGAGACTGGAAAAACTCGAAGACGGAAGGTTGGAAATGGGTCTTGCGAAAAGATCCCGTTCTTGCGAAGTGGGTTTTGAATTGCATTGAGATGGAGATGAAGAACGATGGCGCGCAAACCAGCGGCGAAATTTCCGAAAGCTGACAAAGGCATTGCAGTCACGACGCCGACAATCCCGTGGATGCAAACGCCCGGCATGTATATCGCCGGGCGCTCGTTCCTCGACGAAGCTGACGCGCTTGAAGTCGAGATGGAGTTGAAGTGGGGGCGCGATCGATTGCGCCTCCTCGTGTCGCAGGAGTTGCGCGAGAAGTTCGATCGGCAGCGATATTTGACGAGCAACGCGCGATGGAAGGGCGATCTGGAAGACGTGCGGCGTGAAGCGAGGCGCATGGCTGCTGCGTGGCGCGCGCTCGACAAGGCTGCAGAAGCAAGCGGCGAAAAGGTTCTTGACCCGGAGATTTGGGAGGTGACGCTGCATGACGGCGTTGTCGCCAGCATCGTCAAGGACGCGTCCCTGTTGTCCAGGGTCGTCGCCGACGGGCGCAGGATCAACGCCTACACGCTTGAAGAGATCGCGAATATGATTTCCGCCTTTCCGGAAATCTGCAAGGCGAAAGCGGAGTTCCCCGGCGCCAAAGTGATGCGAACAAAGACGCGCGTCGCCGATCCTCTCCAGACGCCGCTTGGCGACAGCGAGGAGGGCATACACGAGACAACGCCGCCGATAGATGGCGTAGAGGGGTTCAGGGGCGAATTGACGCCAAATGATGTTCTGAACGACGAACCAGGATTTTGACATGAAGGACAAGATTTATTTTCGGGAAGAGCGTCAGCGTTGGGTTGTCGAGATATCGCAGCGCGACGGCAGGCGCGATTACGTTGGCTCATTCCGCACGCGGCAAGAGGCGGACGCCGCGCTTGAGACGGCGAGGCAGGCGCGGCAGACGATCAAAACCATGTCGCGCCACAGCTACGAAGACCTGACGAAGGACGAGGCGCTGCAGTCGAAGCCGATTGTGCTTCACCTGCACGGCGGCGGAGAGCTCGTCATTGAGCGCGTCTCGAAAATGGTTATCGCCAACGCCCGGCTCTCCGGGCACGTCGAGGTGGGAGAAAAAATCCGGGATCACGACAACTGTGGTGGGAACGCCGGCCGGCGGATGACCCTCATGTCCCTGCCGCGCGTCAGGTTTCTGGAGGGCCCCGACCCCTTAGCGGGAGAAGGCCCCGCACATTGACAGAAACGGGGCGCCTGTAAGCGAAACGAAGAAAAAGGCCCGGAGGTAGCTCCCCGGGCCTTTTTGCTGTCAGCGGGCTTTGGTATGGTCAAGTCTGAGCGTCGGCTTCCGATCTAAGCTCTGACATAACCACATCAACGAGCCAGTCGCGATTGATTTCCCCGCCTCGCAGGCCGATCAGGATGGCCGCCATGGCTCGGGGCACAGGCGCGTAGCCAGACAGCCACGAGCGCACCTGGCGGTCCGTGCAGCCGGCGATCAAGCCGACGTCCCCCGATGTCAGCCCAATCTCATTCATCGTCGCCCGAAGTTCAGACGGGGTCATTTTCACCCGCTTTCGGCTCCACGCCGGCGGCGTAGAGGATTGCCCGGATGGCCTCGGCGACGCGTCCCTGATTGACTTCGAACAGGGCGGCGAGGTCGTGCTGGGAAATCCCCATGATCTCGTAGGCATATGTAACCTTGATCTTTTCGCGTGGCGTCAGCGAAGCCTTGTTTTCAAATCCGCGCTTCATGGTTTCCTCCTTCTCTTGATACGCGCGCCGTGCGCGCCGCGATAGCCATGATGACGTCTCTCTCCGTCCAGTGATCGGCGACATTGTCAGGGCGACGACCGACGAGGGAGCAATACAGCTTCCACAATTCGATGTTGACGACGTGGCACGGCTCCAGCCGGCCGATCGGAGCTCCGCTTACCATATCAGTCCCTCCATTCTGTCATGAGCAGGATGATGAAGACGGCGAGAACGCCGCCTCCGACCAGAAACATCATCGCGATAAGAAGTCCAAAAATGTCCGACATCACTTTGCCCACTCCGGCTTTTCCCATTTTTTATCCGCCGAACTTCTGAACGGCATGATCACCAACGCGTATTCAAGGTTCAACTCGGAAACAATCTCAAGGTCCGGCTGGATGCTGACTGGCGCGGGACCGGCGTCATTTTTGACGACCGACAAAAATTCGGTTTCCTGCCCGAAGATTTTGCCAATTTTCAAAAATTCATGCAGGTATCTCGGGTTGAACTGTATCTCCATTCCGCCTGTATTGCTCGCATCCGAGGGGACGACGCGGCGCCAGTCGGGATAGGTCGCGTCGAGCGGCGAGAATGTTATGCCGTCTGCGTCCGGCTCGCCGAGCCGCTTGATCAGGTATCCCTCGCCGCCGTCGGGAAGCGTTATCTTTTTCAGGCACGCCTTCGTGTCTCGCTTCGTGAACTTGATTTTTTTGATAACGGAAAGCGGAATGATGATGTTGAAGTCATGCGCGTCGGGCTCTTTGTCCCACTGCACGAATGTGCGAAGCGCCGCAAGCCGGTGGCCGTCTGTTCCGACGAAGACCATGTGGAACGGCGTCACCTCAAGATAAACGCCATTGAGGTAGTAGCGGGTCTCTTCTGTGCCGGCGCAGACTGCGGCGGCCATGAGGGGGCGAAGGTCAAAAGTCAGCATGTCGATTAATCCCCATTTGACAGATTGAAAGATCAATGATCCGCGACGAACCAGCCGTAGCGCGGGTTCAGGATGCGGAAGCCTTGCACATAAAGCTCATTGGCCAGGTCTCGCGCCGGGCGGTGGTCGACTGCTATCTTGCCGCTAAAGTGCTGCCAGTCCTCGGCGACGATGTTCTCTGCGAAAAACTCTACGGCTTCGTCAGAGACGGGCTCAAACATCCAGATGGTGGCGAAGCCTTCTGCGTGGACAAGGACGTCTGCGTCCTGAAGCGCGGGTTTCGATACAGACATGATTAATCCCCATATGACATTTTGCGAGAAGTGTGGGCCGCCGAAGCGGCCCTCTGTAATCAGGCGGCGACCGGCACTTTCGCCTTGACGCGCACGGTCGTGATCAGGGTTGTCGTTGAGGCCTCAGTGATTTGCGCCGGCGTCAGCAGCGCCTTGACCTTTTTCTGGTCGAGCGACGAACGCTCGGACAGGCCGATCGTGACGACGCAGAAGTTGCCGACAACTTCCTCGACGCCAAGCTCGAGGATTTCCTTTTTGGCCGCGTCGAGCTCCTTGGTCAGGGCGTCGATCTCATTCTTGAGGGAGGCGTAGCGGTCGGCGAGGGAAGCAAGGTTGGACATGTCGATCTCCATTTCAATCAGCGTGGGCAACCAGCGCCCATGAACAGAACATACTACGGAACTTTCTTCCGCGCAATAGCTATTTGGAAGAAAGTTCCGATTTTTTTTGTCACCACTCCAGCGTGATGTCCGGACGCTCCATCCACGCCACGCGCGGCAGCGTCACCGGTTCCTCGGACAGGTATCTGCGATGCTGCGCAAACACCAGCTTCCTGCGTAGCTCCGCGCTGTAGGTTTCATCTGTCCGCAAGCGCTTCATCTTGCGGTGGATAGCGGCCTTGCCGCTCGGGTCGGTCGAATAATCGCATATCAATTTGACGTGGTTCATTTCAGCCTCCTCAGGCGGCTTTCATTCTGTTGTAAACGTCGCTCACGCCGCGAATGAATTCATAAAACTCATCCTGCTCCATCTTCTTCGCCAGCGCGATGATTGCTATGTCGAGCCGCCTGCCTATCGCCGGATCCTGCGGCAGCGTTCCCGCCAGCAGAAGACAGGCTTGCTGAAGCTTGCTTTCAGACATGCTCATGTAGCGCGAATAGACATCCTTGTTTTTCATATCAATCTCCGAAAAATTTAGGGTTCAGGATCAGTTGCGCGTCAGTGTAGTTTCTCGCGCAATAGTTTATCTGGTAGATGTGATCCGGGTTGTCGGGCTCCCTTTCCAGCTTCTGCGCCGCCTTCAGCAGCATCATGATTGTCTGGTCTCTTACGTCCAGAATTCTGGCGCGCAGCTCTTCGTCGGTCAATGATATGTCCTCCTCTCGCTCGCCTTCCGGCGGAAAATACGCTGATGCATTCCAGTCAATGTTGATTGGCACGTCTCTCCTCCATTGCTTTGATATATTCGGGCATGCCGCGCGCAACGCCGAGGGCGAAGGCGACTGCATCTCTGCGCGTCTTGAAGCGACGCACGGGATCCTGACCAAGGAACAGGTTCCATTTGGCCTTTTTGCACGGATGCGTGATGACAGCCGCGCAGGTGCGATTTTGCCACGATGAGTTTGCAAAGCTGACGTATAAGGCGATCTCGCTCCAGTCGCCCCGGCGGTCCTCGCGCATCGTGATCGCGCTGTCGATGGTCGTAGTTTTGACGTTGTCGATAAGCATGTCGATCTCCATACCAATATCAATTCAGTTGCGGATCAGATCAGAGCGGCGCGACGACATACACTTCGCGCGACACGCCAACGAGCAGGTCGTAGTCGCTGAAGTATTTTGTCTGCTTCTGGTTGATGACGTTCGAGCGAATATACTTCGCGTTGAACCACGCCCGGGCGAGGCACTCGCCGAAGGACATCTCGGCGCCCCAGCGGTGATAGAAGTCCCAGGCCAGTTGCATGACGCCTTTGCGGTTGAGGGCTACGGTCTGCATTTCAATCTCCATCCAAATCATCAGTGTTCACTACGTATAGCGGAAGTTTCTTCCGCCGTCAACCCGCATTCGCAATATTTTTGCGGCGCATGTATCTTTCTTTTTTCCCGGAGGATTTGACAATGCCGCCGCTCTTGCTAGACCGAACTGACCCCGAGACGCTCGCGCTCGTGGTTGACGCCGCAGCCGGCGCCCTGTGCCGGTTCAACTTCACCTGCCGGGATGGTCAGCCGGTGATTATTGAAAGTCCAAGGTGCGAGGACCCGTGCGATTTCTGCCTCGCGCAGGCGTTCTACGTGGTCCACAACATCGTCGCGCATCAGAAAGAGGGCCAAAATGAGCAATAGCCAATTGAAGTCTATCGTTGAGAGAATTGAGAAGCTCGAAGAGGAAAAATCCGCAATCGCCGAAGACATCAAGGGCGTCTACGCCGAGAGCAAGGGAAATGGCTTCGAGCCAAAGATCATCAAGCAGATCGTCGCCATGCGCAGGAAAGACGCGACCAAGCGCCGCGAGGAGCAGGAGATGTTGGCCATCTACATGACCGAGCTTGGGATGCTCGCCGACACGCCGCTCGGCCGGGCGGCCGTCGCGCGCGACCTTCCAGCCGCCGTCGATGACGAGGATGGGTTTTAATTTGTAAACGTGCTATCATATGTGACGGGGGCGACGAGCCCTCGTCGATCGAGGTTTGATATGGATATCACTTGTGACGATCTGTCTCTCATGGAGACGGGCTTCAAAATACGCAACGGGGCGTGGACCAAGACGGCCGTCGAATACGTCGGCCTCAAATATCCGCTCGCCGCCGGCTGGAAAATTCGCCTTGTCGACGAAGGATCGAAGCCGGGATCTCCGCACGACAACGGCCTTACGATTGATGACTGGCGCTTCCTGTGCGGGGAGACAAAAGACGAGCCATTCAATTGGAAAGTGACAGACGAGATGGAAATCAAAATGCGCCTTGATGCGCTCGACATGTTTGTGTCCGATCTTCGCAAGCGCACTGACGCCGCGAAGGCCGAACTCAGAAAGCTGCGCGATCAGCATAGCGGGGAGGAGTGGTGATGGTTGCCTCAAACGCAAAGGCGCCCGTGAAGAAGAACCCGGTCGGGCGCCCGTCGAAATACAAGCCTGAATATTGCGAGATGATCGTCAAACTTGCGACTGAGGGAAAGGGCTGGGTTTCGTGGGCTCTTGCGTGCGGAATTGACCGAACGACCATGTTCGACTGGGCGGAAAATCATCCTGATTTTTCCACAGCCCTCAAGGAAGCGAAGCTTCGAGAGCAGGAATGGTGGGAGGAAAAAGGCAAGAGTTGCATGGAGGCGAAGAACTTTCAGTCGGCTGTCTGGCGCACGTCTATGCAGGCCCGTTTCCGAGAAGATTACACCGAGCGTAAGGTGCAGGAAGTCACCGGCAAGGACGGCGGCGCGATCAGGCACGAACACAAGGCGTCGCTTGATCTATCCGCGCTTGACGAGGCGCAGCGCGACAAGCTGCGCGAATTGCTGACGCTGGCGAAAAAGGGGCAGTGAAATGGATGATAAGGAAGCAACAGATCGCGTCGCTCATTGTTGCGAGAAAATCATGGAAGTGATGGCTGGAGAGAAGGTGACAAAATATATCGCGGTGCATTCGCTCGGCGCGGCGTTATGTCAGGTCCTCGCGCATATCGAGAATGAAGAGACGGCTAAATATGTGTTCGATGAAATGATGGAAACAGTTGCGCAGACGATGGGGCTTGTTGAGCAAAAAAAGAAAGATGGAAGTATGCCATCAAGAGCCAAGCACTGAGGAGCGGGCCATGCAAAACTTCGTTGGAGAATATACGCTCGTTTTTGACCGCAGAAAAACACCATGCACGAGATACGACGAGGACGGCGACAATGAACGCGTCCGCGAGGCGTTAAATATTGCCTTCGGATACGCCGTCGCGAAGGTTGGCGGAATAGGCGCTGAAAGGGAGTTTCACTGCCTTCAATCTATCCATGACTATAAGGGGATATTGAAGGTTCATTATGAGCGCCCATTGTCGCCTTTGTTGGTTGAAGCGATAAATGAAGCTTGGACGCAATGCGACGAAACTGAAATCATATACTATCCCGCGACGCTATGAACCCGCCGGTCATTCACGCAATTTTTCCATGGCCCATTTACACGGCCCTGCTCGACCGCGACTTCACGGAAGACGAGATGGCGTTCGTCCATGAGCAGGGTCAGGACTTCTCTCTCAATGTCGGAGACTTGATCAGCAATAATCGGCGCGTGCTTGAGGACGCTCGCATGAGCGCGCTTCGACTGCTGATCGAGGAGCACATTGATCTTTACGTGCAGCGCGTGATCGCGCCGCGCGATCCGATTGAAGTTTACATCACGCAGTCGTGGTTCAATCTTGAGAAGATGGGGATGTATCATCACCAGCACTCTCACAGTAACAGCATAATATCCGGCGTCGTCTACCTCAGGACGCAGCCGGGCGACAGCGTCCAATTCTATCGCGACAATCACCGGCAGATACTCGCTATCGAAGGCGTCGCGCGGAACTCCTTCAACTCTGAGATCTGCAGCATCGGCGTCGAGACGGGCGAGATCATCCTGTTCCCGTCTGCGCTCGTTCACGGCGTCGATCCCGTTGACAAGGATCGCCAGGAGGGGCGCCTGTCTCTCGCATTCAATACATTCGTGCGTGGAGCTGTCGGCGACGAGTTTGCTTCCAGCGCTCTGGAGCTGAAATGATCGACGACCTCGTCATAGATGACGTCGACGAAACGCTGATCGAACTCGACAAGATTGATGCGGCCGGCAGCCTTGTTAAGTTCGTGCGGATGGCTTGGCACATCATCGAGCCGGGCTCGCCATACGTTCACGGGTGGCACATAGACTTTCTCTGCGCTCACCTCGAAGCTATCGCGGACGGCGTTGAGATCGAGGAGGGCGAGTTCTACAACCGCCTCCTGATCAACGTGCCGCCGGGCGCAATGAAGTCGCTGCTCACCAGCGTCTTCTGGCCGGCGTGGATCTGGGGGCCGAAGCAGCAGCCGCACAAGCGTTTCCTCTGCGCGTCGCACTCGCAGTCGCTCGCGATCCGCGACAGCACGAAAATGCGCCGCCTCATCGCCAGCGACTGGTATCAGGCGCGGTGGGGCGATCAAGTTACGCTCACGGGCGACCAGAACGCCAAAACAAAATTTGAGAACACCGCCACCGGCTTCCGCGAGGCTGTCGCGTCAGGCTCAATCACCGGCTCGCGCGGCGACATTGTCATCATTGATGACCCGCACAGCGTCGAGGGCGCCAGCTCCGACGCCATGCGAGCCTCAACGATCGAGTGGTTTCTCGAAGCCGTCCCGACGCGTCTAAACAACCCGGAGCGATCCGCGATCGTCGTCATCATGCAGCGACTGCACGAGGGCGACGTCTCCGGCGTCATCATCGACAAGCAGCTTGGCTACGATCACATCATGCTGCCTATGCGCTACGATCCCGGCAGGGCCGCGCCGACGCTGCTTGGCTGGGAGGATCCGCGCAAGGAAGAGGGCGAGCTTCTGTTCCCCGCCCGCTTCCCGGAGCACGTCGTCGATCGCGACGAGCGTGTCATGGGCCCATATGCGTCTGCCGGCCAATTGCAGCAAAGTCCCGTGCCGCGCGGCGGCGGCATTATCAAGCGCGAGTGGTGGCAGCTATGGGAGCGCGAGAGCTACCCGCAATTTGATTACGTCGTCGCCAGCCTCGACACGGCCTACACGACGAAGCAGGAGAACGACCCGAGCGCCATGACCGTCTGGGGCATCTGGTCGGGCGGCGATCAGGTCGCGCAAATAACCCGCGCGCCGACTTCTGACGGAGAGATTATGGCTGTTCTGCAACGCACATATAGCGACGAGCATCCAAAGTGCATGCTCATGTATGCGTGGACTGAACGCCTTGAGCTTCATGACCTCGTCGAGAAAGTGCGCGAGACAATGGACCGATACGGCGTTGATCGGCTGTTGGTCGAAAACAAGGCGTCCGGCCATAGCGTTGCCCAGGAGCTTCGTCGCGTTTATGGTCACGAGGATTTTGGCGTGCAGATGGTCGACCCGAGGACGCTCGACAAGATGGCCCGTCTTTACAGCGTGCAGCATCTTTTTGCAGAGGGCCTCATCTATGCGCCGGATCGATCATGGGCAGACGCCGTCATAAATCAGGCGTCGCAATTCCCGAAAGGGAAGCATGACGATCTTGTCGACACGGTTAGTATGGCGATGCGCCACCTGCGCGACGCGGGACTGCTCGTCAGAGGCGCAGAGTGGACGGCCGAAGTCGACGAAAGTATTGTGCATCGCGGCGCTCCGGAGGAGCCGCTCTATCCAATTTAACAGGAAATTCAAGATGATACTGGCAAATGCCATTGTTGACCCGCTCGAAGTCCCGCCTCCGCACGGGAAGGGTCTGGGGCGTTTCCGCGTGGAGGTCTGGGGCAAGGAGCCTCATGATTACGTGCGCGTGTATGAAATTGCGGCCAAAACTGATAACATGGCCGCGCGCGAGGGGCTTGATCGCTTTGTCCGCGAGATCGAGGATTTGCTGAAAAAGCAAGGAAGCTGAAATGCCGATGACGCCCGGGCTGAGCCCGTCCATTCGCCAGCCGGGTGAGGAGCCGCAGGGCCTCGGAGCCGCAGAAGACATTATCGTCGAGATCGAAGAGGGCGCCGATCAGCCGGAGACGGACGATCATGGCAACATCCTGCGCATTGAGCACCCGGACGGATCAATCAGCGTCTCGCTTGACGGGCGGCCGGTCGACGGCCCCAGCGAGGCGGCAAAAGCCAGAGACTGGTTTCGCAATCTGGTTGACGAGATTGATCAGGGTCAGCTCAGCCTGATATCCAGCGATCTTTTGCGCGGCGTCCAGGACGACCTCGACAGCCGCAAAGAATGGATTGAGGACCGAGCCCAAGGCATCAAGCTGCTGGGTCTGAAGATTGAGCTTCCCGGATTACAGGGCGCCGCCGACGGCGCGCCGGTCGAAGGCATGAGCCGCGTTCGCCACCCATTACTGCTCGAAGCCGTTCTCCGATTTCAGGCCAATGCCCGCTCGGAGATGCTTCCGACAGATGGGCCGGTGAAGGTCCGCAATGATGCCGTCGACACGCACGCGCCGCAGGAGCAGCTTGCCGACGCGCTCGAAAGCGACCTGAACCACTATCTGACCGACATTGCCAAGGAATATTATCCCGATACAGACAAGATGCTGCTGATGCTCGGCTTCGGCGGCACATCATTCAAGAAGGTGGACTTCTGCCCGCTGCGCGGCCGCCCGGTCAGCGTCAGCGTCGACGCCGACGATCTGATCGTAAACAATGCCGCGACAACGCTGCAGGACGCGAAGCGTGTCACGCATCGCGTTTACATGCGCCCCTCGACCGTGCGCCGCATGCAGATCCTTGGTGTTTACAGGGACGTTGATCTTCCCTTGCCAGACCAGTCGACGCGCGACGATCTGAAGCGCGAGATGGCGGATCAGCAGGGCATTTCCGCCGATCCGATCAATCCTGACGACCGCGACCGCGAGATTTACGAGTGCTACTGCGAACTCGACATCCCCGGCTTTGAGCACAAATACCGCGGCAAGGTCACGGGGCTCGAAATCCCGTATCGTGTCACGATCGATCGCTCGTCGCGGGAAATTCTGTCAATAGTCCGCAACTACGACGAGCCGACCGGCGAGGAGGGCGACCGCCTGCCCGAGGCGCGCCAGAACTTCGTCAAGTTCACCTTCGTGCCCGGCTTCGGGTTCTATGACATCGGCCTCTTGCACATCCTCGGCAACACGACGAATGCCGTGACGGCCGCGTGGCGCGAGATGCTGGACGCGGGCATGTATGCCAATTTCCCCGGCTTCCTGATGTCCGACACCGGTGGCCGGCAGAACACCAACATCTTCCGCGTGCCGCCCGGAGGCGGCGCGCTGGTCAAGACGGGCGGCCAGCCCATCAATCAGGCGATCATGCCGCTCCCCTACAAGGAGCCGGGCGCCGCCCTGATGACGCTTGTGACGAATATCGCCGAGACCGGCCAGCGCGTCGGCGGCACGGCTGAGCTGGCTGTTGGTGAGGGGCGTCAGGACGCGCCCGTCGGCACGACGCTCGCCCTGATTGATCAGGCGACCAAGATCATGAACTCGGTCCACAAGCGCCTGCATGCGGCGCAGGCCGAGGAGTTCCAACTTCTGGTGCGCTGCTTCAAGGAGCACCCCGAGAGCTTCTGGGAGCGCTGCCGCAAGCAAACAATCAAGTGGAACGAGGAGCTGTTTATTCGCGCTCTGAACGACTGCGAGCTTGTCCCGCAGGCGGACCCGAACACGGCGAGCCACACGCAGCGCGTGATGAAGGTGATGGCTCTCAAGCAACTTGCGGCCTCGAACCCGGCCCTCTACGACCCCGTGGCGGTCGACACGGCGGCGCTGAAGGCGATCGGCTGGTCGAACCCGGAACAGTTCATGTCGCCGGCTGAGAGCCGCAACCAGATGCCGCCCGAGGCAATGGCGAAGCTGGAAGAGCTGAAGATCAAGAAGCAGGACGCTGACGCCCGCATGATGACGGCGCAGGCGAACGCAGCCAAGGTTCAGGCGGACATTGGCGCCGGGCCCGACGGCGCGCCGCAGATGGACCCGAACAAAATGATCGACGCCGAGCTGAAGCGCCTGGAGATGCAGCAGAAGGCTGCAGAGCTCCAGATGAAGCGCGAGGAGATCGACGCCGAGCTGCGGCGCGTTCAGATGGAAATGGAAATGCGCAAGGCGGAAGATGCTTCCAGACTGCGGCAAGACATGTTTGTTCGCGAGACGGATCAGCTTGAAAACTGGAACCGCCGCAAGGATCGCGAGAGCGACGAGCGCATTGCCGCCGTCAAGCTGGCGCAGGATGTCATGAAGACGCCCGGCGGCGAGCAATCCATGAAGAAGATTATCGACGACAAGACGCTTGGCTTGCTGAAGAGCGAGGAGCCTGCGCCACCCGGGTTTGGAGGGTAACAAAACATGGCCGACGTTCCCCAGCGCCTTGATCTCGGCCTCGGCAAGGCTGACCCGGAAGAATACTTCCGCCGCCTCGCGCTCTATTCCTACGCCGTCGCGCCGCTGTTTCCGGGCCGGAAGCAAGAGGGGCAATATGTCCCGGGCCTGCGACAGTATGCCACAGGCGGGCGCATTTTGGAGGACGAGTTCCCGACCGCCTACATGCCGCAAGTCGGGCGACAGGTGATGCAGGAAGGCGGCGCGCCGTCGCCTGAAGATCAGCGTTCCATGACGCATTACGAAAGTGGGCCCGGCGTTGTCGAGACAGCGCCCGTCACGTTTCGTGAGCCGCTTTCCGGTTACGAAAAGGAGCTTTTCCGCGCTCCGCCGGCGACTGCCGCCGCCCTGGAAACCGCGATGGGCGTTGCGCCCTATTTCACGCCGGCTGCGCCGGCCTTTGCCGCGCGCGACGTGGCCGCTGGCATGAAGCACGGCGACCCCTTCGAACTTGCTACGGCAGCCCTCGGCGCGCCCGGCAAATACGCAAAATCAGCCATCCTCGCCGGAGCGGCCATGATGCCGCAGGAAGCGCAGGCAACTTTTTTCTCAGAAGCTGCTCGGATGTCACCCGCCATGCGGCAAGCATTTGAGGCGGCCAAGCACGCAACGCGGCAAAGCATGTATCCGCGCAGCGCATTTGCGCGCTACGGGGCGGCCCCAGACCCCTCGGGAAAAATTGTTGGCGAAATTTCAGACGCGCCTGCCCGGCTTATTCCTTCCGGACTTGAGCGGTTCCGCCGTGGCGAAAAAGTCCAGCTCGGTGAATTGCTTTCACACCCGGAAGTCTATGATCTTTACCCGGGGTCCTTTTCCGCTTCGGTTGCTCCGTTTGAGCGCGAGATGCGGCACCGCGGCTACTTCGATCAGCTTAAGGATGAAATCGGCTCCAACGTCCGGCTTGACGATCGCGACTTACTTGAAAATCTTTTGCATGAGCATCAGCATCGCGTTCAGCATGTTGAGCAAATGTCTCCGGGAACAAATCCAGACGTATTCCCACACCCTGATCGTCTTGCGGCGCCGCTAAAAGAGGATTTGCAGTCAGCCAAAGGCGCGTCTGTTCTCAAAGAGTTTATGGAACGCAATCCAACGATGAGGCCGCTGGACGCCCTTGTCGAGGCGCGTAAAGCAGGATTGCCCCTTGGCCCGCAGCCCCTGAAATTTATCAGTCTTGGCAATGAAGGGCTTTACAACACCCAAGAACTTCTCGGGCATCAGATTGATCGTATCTATGAGACGACGCCTGATCCGTATCAACAATATTTCAAATCTCTCGGGGAAGTCACTGCGCGCCTTCCCGGCGAGCGTCTTGAAATGTCGCTTCCAGAGCGTCGTATGAATTATCCGTTCTCCGACGAAAGCATCATTGTCCGACCGCCCTCGCCAGCCATCATTGGCAACGAACCAAATCCTGAATGGGAAAAGGCGCGAGAGGGCGCGATTGCCTTGGCTCGCAAGCTACAATCTGATCCGTTGCCTTCCAGGCTTGAGGAAGCCGTGTCGCCCGAAGAAGAGGCGATGATGAAATACGCGCAGGAGCTTGAGGCGCAGAGACGCGCGGGCCGCGCGGATGGCGGAACGGTCAAGGCTGCTCTCAAGATGCTCGGCAAGCTTTTACCCGAAGGCTCCGGTTACGCCGGCGCGCCCGGCAAGCCGTCGCTCGTCACCTTGCCCGGTATTGGCAAGGTCGAGGCGCGGCCGATCCCTGAGGTCGAAAGCGCCGCGTCAAAATACATGCAGACGATCGGCCGCCCCGGCGAGCATGAGGTCGCATCTTTCCCTGAATTCAATCCGGAATTTGCGACCAAGGTCGCAGACGCCTTCGCTGAGATGAAGCATCGTCCCGGCGATCCGGCCGTTCGTCGAGCCTATGACGCGCTCATAGACGAGACCATGGCCCAATACAGAGCCGCAAAGGACACAGGAATTGACTTCCGTTTTCTCAAGCAAGGACAGGCTGATCCTTATGCCGCGTCGCCGGCGCTGGGTTATGAGGATATCGTCAACCGGGGTCGGCTCTTCGTCTTCCCCACCGAGCAAGGGTTTGGATCGTCCGGAGGCTTGATCGCCGACAATCCCCTCCTGCGCCGCGCCGGCAAGGTAGGAGACAAACCCGATGCAGTCATCAACGATGCTTTTCGGATTGCTCACGATCTTTACGGCCACTTTGGTCCGGGCAATCCTTTTTTCCGCGCTCCGGGCGAAGAGCGTGCGTATCAACTCCACTCGCGCATGTTTGGCAAGGAGGCGCTACCCGCCGCCACGCTAGAGACGCGCGGGCAGAACTCGTGGGTGAACTACGGGCCTTACGGTGAAGCAAACCGATCCGCGCCCGGGGCAACAACCCACTTTGCCGAACAGAAGATCGGCCGCATGCCGGAGTGGACGCAAGCGCCCGCTCCGGCCGTCGGCGAAGATGTCGAGGCCTACATTCGCAGCCTGACGGGCAAGGCCGAGGGAGGCGAGGTTGAAGAGCCGGGCGTCGTTGACCGCGCGCTAGGCTTCCTGTCGCAATTCAACCCGGTTGGATCGGCGAAAGCCGAAACAATGTCGGGCGTCATCGCCAAGGCGCTGGCGAAAAAGATTGTGCCAACAGTGAAGAACCTCGCGCGCGAGGAGCCACTGTTCCCCGGCGTCTACGGCAATCCGCGCGAAATGGCGCTTGAGGCGGAAAGCCGCGTCGCGCCCGAAGACCCGATCATGAAGCAGCTATTCGGCGTGACGCGACAGGATGTTTTCGACATCGCGGCGCGCCGCCAAGGCAACATGGAGCCCAAGCTGGCCGCGCCGCCGGAGCGCACGCGTGGCATCAATTACGCCTCCGAGGGCGTCATGACGCCGGAGAACGAGCGTCGCCTTCTTGACATCCTCGCGGAGGGAGAGAAGCAGCCGGGCCTGCGCACAGGCATGATGCCCTGGTATTACATGGACCCTGTGCACGCGCGCCTGAAAGAGTTGTTTGATCCGGAAGAGGCCGCGGCGCGCTACAACATTTTCAACACGACGCTTGGGGCTATGTCGCCCGGCAGTCCGGTGCAGACAGAAATCAATCGTGGCCTTGGCGCGTATCACCTTGCGATGCAGGGGCGGCTGCAAGACTTCCTGACGCATGGCGGCAAGCCGTCCGCCGCGCCAGCAGAAGGCCTGCCGTCATACGTGCGCGAGGTCATGCAGGGCCACCCGTATCACTCGACGTCGCACGCGGGCCCGCTCCGCCGCTTCTTCGAGACCGGCGAATACACGACCGGAACGCCGAAGGTGCCTCTCTACATTCAGGCGTCTGGCGTGCCTGAGACAGGCTTCCAGACAAAGCTGCCGGTGCCGGACGCGCATTACACGCGCATTCTTGGCATGCCTGATGTGCGCAAGACGGCGGACCCGGAAGTGTCAATGAAGATGGGCGAATATAGGCCCGTCGGCCCGTGGTTCCGCGAAAGCGTCGCGCGGCCGGCGGAGATGGAGGCAGTTCCCGCGCAGGCGTTGCTTTGGGGAACGGGCTCCGGCGCGACAGGCGTCGACACGCCAATCGGCTCGCCAAAACTTGAAATGCTTTCGCAAGAGATCGCCAACATCGCGAGGCGCCGAGGCGTCTCTCCGGAGACCGCGCGCGATCTTGTCTTGTCGGGAACGCTATACGCCTCGGGCGGCTCTGTAATTGACGACGCCGTTCGTGTATCATCCAACATCGCAAACGCGCGAGAGCTTGAGGCGGCGTAGCCTCCCCGGGACGCCGGGATTACTGGCCAGGAGAATAAAATGTCCGATGTCGCCAAGCAGGCCCGTGAGGCCATGAAGGCAAAAGCCCGCCGGCTGGCGGGCGAAAAAGATCAGAAGGTAGATAGCTCCGACTGGTCGCCGGCCGAGCCCCTGAACGCAGACATCAAGACAGGCATGCGCCCGATCGGCAAGCCGCGCGAATACAGCGCCGGCGGCTCGGCGTCAGCGCGTCGCGCCGATCGCCCGGGTCGCAAGGCGGGCGGCAAGGTCATGGAGAAGGATATCGGCATCGGCATGGCCAATAAGGACATGAAGGAAGCCAACGAACAGCGCCCGGGCATCAAGCACATCGGCGGCATGAAGCATGGGGGCGGTCTCCCCGAGGCCAAGATCCACAAGCCGACGCGCGCTGCCGCGGGGCATTACAAGAGCGGCGGCAAGGTCGCCAAGGCGGATGGCGGCATCATTGACGCGCTCGCCAATGCGCTTGCCGGCCGTGGCTACATCGACGGCTCAACGTGGATGGGAAGTGGCGAGGAGGCCCCCGCCAAGGCTCCCGGCGCGCCCATGCAGCTTGTAGGAGCAAAGCGGGCAGCAAGCCCTGCTCGGCGGCGCGCGCGGCTTGAGCGACTTTCGCCAGAGCGCGGATCTCGCGAAATGCAGGTCGCTTACGAAAATGAAGCCCCCGGAATGCGCGGCTCCCTCGCTCAGCCGGTGCAAAGCGATCAGTTTATGAAGCGCGGCGGGAAGAAGGTCGCCAAGGCCTCCGGCGGCGCTCTGATGGGCGCGAAGCCAAAGTCCCGCAAGGGCGGCAAGGGCAAGACCGACATCAAGATCAACATCATCTCTGCTGGCGGCAAACCGGGTCCGCTACCCATGCTTCCGCCCGACGGCGGGCCGGGCGTGGCCCCCGTGCCGATGCCGGCGCCCGGCGGCGCGCCTGCTCCGATGATGCCGCCCGCGATTGCCGCGCCGCCGCCCATGCCGGCCCCGGGTCCCATGCCCATGGGCCGCAAGGCTGGTGGCCGCATTACCAGGGTCGCGTCGTCCTACAAGGACATGGAGGCTGGCGCCGCGTCGGGCGAGGGTCGTCTGCAGAAGACGGACATCGAAAAGAAGCACACTGACGCTCCGGCGCGCCGCTCTGGCGGGCGGGCGCCGAAGTCGTATAAGGACATGACGGCCGGAGCCGAGAGCGGCAAGGGCCGGCTGCAGAAGACTGCGATTGAGAAGTTGCAGAGGGCTCGCGGGGCGTAATTAACCCTGCGCGGGCGGGATGTCGTGGCCCCCTTTCCGGCATCCCGCCCACACACACAATGGGGGCGTAAGGGGGAATTATGGGCGCGCAGACCTATGCGGCGTTCTATGAGCATGAACTGAAAAAGCTGATTGAAATTGAAATCGAGAACATGAAGCAAAATATGTCTTTCGGATCAATTCAATCGTTTGAAGATTACCGCCATGCGTGCGGCAAGATCGCGGGACTGCGCGTCGCGATCGAGTTGATGGCGGAAGCAGACAAAATCTGCAGCCAAAGATAGCGCAAAACGAAAGGGGAAGCCATGACGAATATGCTGATGGATCATGTTGTCGATCCAAAAGAAGAAATACTGAAAGCGCTCGGCGATATTTCCAAAATCGAGTTGTTCAACAACCAGATTTTGTGCGCCGTGTATATCAGGCCGGAGAAAACCAAGGGCGGCATCATTCTGACCGATGGAATTCGAGGCGAAGATCGGTTCCAGGGCAAGGTTGGACTGCTCGTTGCGATGGGCCCGTCGGCTTTTCAGGATGATAGTGGCGAATGGTTCAATAAAGCGACGTTCAATCTACATGATTGGCTTGTTTTGAGGCCTTCGGATGGATGGAACGTCACAATAAATGGCGTTTTGTGCCGTGTTTTGAGCGATACGCAGGTAAAAATGCGCGTTCCTATGCCTGATATGGCCTGGTAATGGAGAAAAAAATGTCTAATGAAGCAGAAGATATCGAAATTGTGCTTGATGAAAACAAAACAGAAGGCTCCGAAGATGTAAAGGTTGAAATTGAAGAGGAAAAAGAACCCGCCAAGGCAAAATCCGAGGAAGTTCCGGAGATTTCGCCGCAAGAAGGTATCAATGAGCTGAAAAGACGCCTCATTGAAGAGCAAAACGCCCGTGTTGAGGCCGAGCGCCGCATGCAGGCGGCGTATCAGCAGGCCCAACGCGCCAAAGTCGACGTGACTGAGGCCCAATATCATCAAGTGGTCAGCGCTCTTGAGACGATTGAGGGCCGCGGCAAGGCGCTGGAGGCGGCGTATGCCGAAGCCAGCAGCGTCGGGGACTATGAGAAGCTGGCGCAAATCAATCGCGCCATGGTCGTGAACCAGGACCAGATGGAAAGGCTGCGCGCGGGCGAGAAGGCGATCCGCGAGCAGATGGAGGTGGAAAGGGCCAGCCCGAATGCCCAGCCTGTCCAGCCCATGCCGTCGGCGCCACGCGTTGACGACGTGATTGAGGACATGGCGTCGAAGGTCACGCCCCGATCAGCGGCTTGGCTGCGTAGTGCAAAAGATCATCTTCGGGATGAGAAGTCGATCCGGAAAATGTTCAACGCCCACGAGGCGGCGATCCTCGACGGCGTCACGCCTGACAGCGATGAATATTTCGAGTTCATCGAGCAGCGGCTTGGCATGCGCAAGGTCGCGCCTGCGGCGCCCCCGCCGGCGGATGAAGAAGACAATAGTGCGCTGTCCGCCGCCGCCGCGCCAGCTCCGGCGCGCAAGCCTTCTCCGCCGCCAGCGGCGCCGGTCTCGCGCGGCTCCAGCCGTCCGGGGACGGTCCGGCTGTCCGCCGCGGAAGCTCAAACCGCGCGCGATCTTGGCATGTCGCCGGAGGAATACGCCCGCAACAAGCAGGCGCTGATCAAGGAAGGCCGCTACGGCCAGTAATGGAGATTGTTATGACACAGCAGAATGAAGCGGCTGCGAAGTTCGCCGAGCGCATGCGGTCAGAGGCCGCGCCAGCAAGCACAGAGACGGCGCCTCGCGCGCCCGGGAGGCCAAAGATGAGAGAAGATGACCCGCGCGCACGCGCCCGTCAGCGCGCGGAAGAGCTGCGCCAGCATGGCAGCAACGCCGCCAGCGAAGGACCTGATCCGCTCTATGTTGACCCGAACGATATCCCGGACGGGTGGTCTTATGAGTGGAAGATGTTTTCGGTCTACGGGGCGGAAAACCCTTCCTACCAGATTGAGCTTCAGCGTCGAGGCTGGTCTGCCGTCCCGCGCACGCGTCATCCGCACATGATGCCTCTGGGCAATACGGATCAGTTCATCATGCGTGACGGCCTGATCCTCATGGAGTGTCCGCTGGAGATTGTCGAGGAGCGGCGCGCCGAGGAGCAGCGAATTGCGCGCCTGCAGGTCCGTCACAAGGAGCAGCAGCTTGCCGGCACGCCGGACGGGACAATGACGCGCGACCACGCCAAGGTGCGGCCGCAGATCAAAAAATCCTACGAGGCGATGCCTATCCCGGAGGAATGATCTTCCCCCCGTCAGGCAAGACTTGACGGATAAGGGCCGCTCTTCTGGGCGGCCCTTTACTTTTTATATTCTGTTTGCAATAATATCGCCCCAGCAGGCATACCGCTCGGCGCGGCAGTCGCATCCTTGCCCGGCGCAAGGCAAACTTTTCCTGGTTCCATAGTCGCTCGGCGCGATGACAGAACTTCCTGTAAAAAGGAGAGCCCGTCATGGCGAACACGTATGCGCCTTTCGGATTTCGCCAGTATTCTGGCGCCGGTTCTGCTCCGACTTATGAGCAGATCGAAATGCTGATCAAGTCGGACTACACCACTGCTATTTTCTATGGCGACGCTGTTCTGCAGGACGCCAATGGCTACATCACCCGCGCCGGCGACGGCCCGACCACGCAGCTTGCTGGCGTCTTCCAGGGCTGCAAATACCTTTCGGTCGCGCAGAAGCGCACTGTTTGGTCGAACTTCTGGCCGGGATCGGACAACAGCGGCGACGTTTACGCCTACGTCGTCAATGATCCGAATGCGCGCTTTGTTGCGCAGGCTGGTGCGTCTCTGAATGTCACGCAGGCGGCGATCGGCGCTTCGATCTCGCTTGCTGGCGGCTCTGGCGGCAATACCTCGACCGGCATTTCGGGCATGTATCTTGATACGGTTGGCACGTCCTCGACGGCGCCGTTCCGCGTCATCAGCCTTGTCACGGACCCGCCGGGCTCTAATGGAACCGACATCACTGCGGTGGCCAACTACGTTATCGTCGGCTTCCTCAATGTGTCGACCAAGACACTTGTCACGATCTAAGGAGTAAGGACCAATGGCTGTTAATCTTTCCGCCATCAAAGACCTTCTCCTCCCCGGTCTCCGGGGGATTGAAGGCAAGTATGAGCAGATCCCGTCGCAGTATGACAAGATCTTCACGAAGCATGACAGTAAGATGGCGCTTGAGCGTACCGCTGAAATGCGCTTCCTTGGTCTTGCTCAGCTAAAGACAGAAGGTGGCCAGACCGCGTTCGATAACTCGGCCGGCGA
>Ga0222712_10001630_pt1 | contig 27212 bp, 12 predicted proteins | sample C33_657DmetaG_FD_165043 | JGI IMG/M metagenome (GOLD analysis project Ga0222712, IMG submission 165043) | Estuarine water microbial communities from San Francisco Bay, California, United States - C33_657D | ecosystem: Environmental > Aquatic > Marine > Unclassified | place: USA: California... | reverse complement strand
AGTCTAGGAATAGGAACCTTTGGACCTCCTGATAATGTTTTTAACAGAATTGGAAATAAAACTCTGGTTAATGGTTCTGAGTATTATGTCCAAATCGTTAACCCAAGTAGCATAAAGTTATATCAGACTTTTAGTGATTATTATGTTGGAGTAAACACTGTTGGATTTACTACCGAAAATACAACAGGAATTCATAAATTTAGAACTCTTGAGAAGAATACTTTAAGAGAAATTAAAGTTATAGAACCTGGTAGTGGTTATCAATCTAGAAACTTATATGTAAAACCAACAGGTATATCTTCTGAAAGAGACTGTGTAATATTTAAAAATCACAACTTTAATGATGGTGATATTATTGAATATAATATTTCATCAATCGATGGTGTAACTTCACCATCTGTAATTTCTGGTCTATCTACAGAAAATTCATATTATATCTTAAAAATAGATAATGACTCCTTCAGAGTAGCAAATGCTGGAATTGGAGCATCAATCGTTTCAAATTATGAAAGAAAGAACTACGTTAAGTTCTCTTCTACTGGAACTGGATATCAAATCTTTAAGTATCCAAATATTGAAATAAACGTCAATGTTTCGTTCGGTAGCACGGTTGTTGGTATTATTACTGCAACTCCAGTTATTAGAGGACAACTTATTGATGCATATTTGTATGAAAAAGGAACAGGATATGGTTCAAACATTCTAAACTTTGTTAAAAAACCAAAAATTAGAATTAAGAATGGTAAAAATGCTGAAGTAGAACCAATTGTTAAGAATGGAAAAATAATTCAAGTTCAGGTTCTGTCTTCTGGTTCTGAGTATTATTCAGTTCCCAATTTAAAAATTATTGGCGATGGTTTTGGCGCTGTATTAAGACCAGTAATATCAAACCAAAAACTAGTAAGTGTAATTGTTATTAACTCAGGAACAAACTATAATCAAGAAACAACCAAAATTAATGTAGTTGCGGCAGGTTCTGGAGCAATAATTGATCCTTCTATTAGATCTCTAACTTTAAATGAACAGTATAGAAACTCGGAAGATACTCTAATCGATACTCAAAATAACTTACAATATTCTATTGTCGGTTATTCTACAAACACTGTTGCAAGTGATTTTGGCGATACTGGGTCATCCCATTCACCAATAATTGGATGGGCATATGATGGAAATCCAATCTATGGTCCATATGGTTTTTCAGATCCCGAGAACATTTCATCTAGTATTAGATTGTTAAAAAGTGGATATGTTTTAGATTCGTCTAGAGTTGAAAATAGACCAAGTTCTTTTGATGCTGGTTTCTTTGTAGAAGACTATGTTTATACTAATGCTGGCGACTTAGATGTTCACAATGGAAGATTCTGCAAAACATCAGAATTTCCTAATGGAACTTATGCTTACTTCGTTGGTATTGCAACAGATACTGCAACAAACACTTTAAAACCAGCATATCCTTACTTTGTTGGTGATTCATATAGATCGGTAGTTAATACTGATAACTTTATTTTAAATCAAACTTTTGACTTTAATAACTCCGATCTGATAAGAAATACGTTCCCATATAAAGTTGGTGATAGATATGCTGATAACGATTTCTTAGTGGAATCAAATGAAATTATTACACAACAAACTTTAATCGAATCTGTAACCAAAGGTTCAGTTACTTCCGTATCAATTGATGAACCTGGTGATGGATATCGTGTTGGAGAAATTTCTATCTTTGATGATTCAAACACAAGTGGAAATGGTTTAAGTCTTGAAATATCTGAAGTTGAAGGAAAGGTAATTACTAATGTTTCCACTTCCGTAGAAACTTATAACAACTCAGTCTTTGTTTGGAAGGATAAGGAGACTGTAGAAGCAGTTATTTCACCATTCCACACTATAAGCGATAATGAGTATGTAAGTATTTCAGGTTTATCGACATCAATATACAAATTAGATAGAACTCACAAGGTAGGAGTTACGACTGCTAGAGTAAACTTAGTAAAAAATATTAGTGCAGTTGTCGCACCGGGAACTATTGAAGATATCTTTATCTCAAACATCCCATCTACTGTTTCAGTTGGTAGCACTATTACAATTGGAATTGGTGGATCTGAAACTTTAAGAGTACTTAATGTTTATAATGAAGGATCTATTCTAAGAGTAAGAAGATCAGACACTGGTGTAGCACACACTGCATCGAGTCAAGTAAACGTAATACCAAACAAAATTGAAATACCACTTAATGCAAATTATTTTGACTCAAGTGTAAATGATATTGTTTACTTCAATCCAAAACAAAGTGTAGGTGTTGGAACAACTATTGGTGGTTCTTCTACAATTATAAACACCGTAGGTGAAACATCCAAAAATATTTCTATATTGAATAGAAGCATCTATTTACCAAATCATCCATTTAAATCTGGACAGCAAGTTACACTCACTAAAAAAGATGGAACTTCTTCATTCTTATGTTCTGTTGATGGTGGAGTTACAGTATTCAACCTACCAAGTTCAGTTTCACAAACAGTTTATGTTATCAATAAATCAAAAGATTTTATTGGAATAACAACTGCTGTTGGATTAACTACAAACACTGAAGGTGTAGCATTTACAACCAATGGTTCTGATAGTTATGAATACTATATTACTAGCAATCTAACTCAAGTAACTGGAAAAGTTGAAAAAATTAAGTCAACAGTTTCTGTTTCAACATCACATGGTTTGCAGATAGGAGATATTGTAACTCTTAATGTTTATCCTAATGTAACAACCGGAATAGGAAACTCCAGTTCAGTAAGAATTAAGTATAACCAAGAATATGATAAAGTTTTAGTCAACTCAATCGGATTTAATTCAACAGGAATTAATACCAGTGCTTCTCAGATAACAATTGATGCATCTAATCTAAAGACGGGTGATAAAATATTCTATAATTCTACTGACTTAGTTGCTTCTGGACTTCAAACTGGAACATATTTTATTTACAAAATTGATGATAGTACAATAAAATTATCCAATACTTATTATGATACAACTTTAAAATATCCAAATACCATTTCAATAGTTGGTGCTGGAGGTTCTAGACATGAAATAAGTCTGGTTAATCCACAAATTCCAATTGTTAGAAACTCGGACTTAGTTTTCAATGTTTCAGATTCTTCACTGCAAAATAGAAAGTTAAAAATATTCTATGATCAGAATTTTGATGATGAATTTGTATCTATTGGAAACACTTCAACGTTTAATATTTCTGGAGTAGGAACAATTGGTATATCAACCAGTGCAACGTTTACTCTGAAGTATTCTGATGGAGTTCCTTCCAAACTTTATTATACTCTAGAAAAGTCTGGATATCTGAGCACTTCAGATACTGAAGTTAGAAATCATTCTGAAATTTCATTTGTTGATAGTGCTTATAATGGCACTTACACCGTAACCGGAACAGGAACAACCACGTTTAATATTGCACTATCCAAGGCACCAGAAAGAAATACGTTATATCCAACCCAACACGATGTATTAAAGTACACAACTTCATCTAGAACAACTTCTGGAGGGATTGGTAAATTAAAAACTATATTTGCAGGTTACAACTATAAGAAAGTGCCTAAGTTTGTTGGGTTCTCATCAAGTAGTGGAGAAAATGCAAACATTATTGCAAACTCAACCACAATTGGTAAGATTAATAAAACCAGAATCTTAAATGCTGGTTTTGAATATTCTTCTGATAAGACTATCAGACCAGAAGCTTACGTATCACCAATTATCTTTACTGAAAAATCAAATACTATTTCAAATGTACTGGTCACTGACGGTGGTAAAAATTATTCTTCGGCACCAAATCTGATAATTGTCGATCCAGAAACGGGAGAAGTTGTAGATAGTACCTCACTATCCTGCACGATATCTGGAAGTTCAGTAAACTCCGTAAAAATTATTTCAAACCCATATGGTTTAAGTTCTGTTCAACAAAGAATTATTGCGATAGACAACAGTAATGGAGTTTCAATTAGTTCGATTACATCTTCACCTGCTGGAATTGTAACATGTGTTCTTTCTACTCCCATTTTAGGATTTACAACTAATATTTTCTCAATTGGTGAAGAAATTTTTGTTGAAGGAATTGAAAAAGATAGTACTGCTGGTGATGGATTCAATTCGGCAAATTATAGATATCAATTCTTTAGAGTAAGTTCCTACACAAATACGAACCCAGCTGTTGTAGAGTTTAGTCTTTCAGGAATTGCAACAAATGCTGGTTTTGCAAAAACAAACCAGGGATATGCTTCAATCGTTTCTAGAAATAACTATCCAGTTTTTGATATTACTCAAACCTTTGCAACTCTAAACAGTGGTGAAAAACTTTTAACAAGCACTGGGGGTGGATATATCGAAAGAGACCTATACGTTTCAGAAAGCACAAGAAACTATATTAAGGTAAATGGTTCATATACACTTTCAGTTGGTGAAAAGGTAAAGGGTAAAAATTCTGGAGTCATTGTAACAGTTAAGAGTATAACTGAGAACAAAGGTCAATTTAAAGTTGATTATGCAACAAGACAAGACTATGGTTGGATAAGTGACACTGGAAAATTAAATGAATCATATCAAGTAACCTCTGATAACGATTATTATCAGAATCTATCTTACTCAGTAAGAAGTAAAATTCAGTATGATGAAATGATAGATCCAGTAAATCGTCTTCTTCATACTTCTGGTCTCAAGAATTTCTCAGATACTCAAATAGAATCAAAAGTTGGAAGTAAAGTTTCTTATGCTTCTACAACTAATGATACGATTGTCCTTGATATCATTGATAATAAGAGAGTTGATGCTATCAATAACTTCGATTTAACTCTAGATATTGATACATCATCTAATCAAACGAAGTCTAAGTTCTTAAAATTCAAGAATAAAAAACTAACTGATTATATCAAGTGTTTAACGAATAGAGTTCTACTTATTGATGATATTGAGTCTAGATTCTCCAACAGAGAATCAAATTCAGATACTTTTGTAGATATTGACTTCTTAGATGATACTTATTCAAGATATTTAATTCAAGTAATAAATCCAAATAATCTAGATCGTCAAATATACGAATTTACAGTATTAAAAGATACTGGAAATTCTTATGTCTTAGAAAAAGGTTCTTTATCAAATACTAATATATCTCTAGGCGAAATTAGTGGTAAGAGTGATAGTGAAGGTCAATCAATTAGATTTACCCCTACAGATTTTTACGACACTGATTATGATATCAAAATGGTGAAGACTAGATTCAACTCCTCCGTAAATGGAATAGGTACACAGTCTGTTGGATTTGTAAACCTCACGGGAGTTAATAAGTCTGTTGGTATTGGAACAACTGTAACGCTACTATCTTTCAACAAAAACAATGTTCAGAGTTTGTATGCGAACATTCAAATTCTAAACACTGTTACAGAAAAAATGAACTATGTTGAGTTACTACTAGATCATGACGGAACAAACACATATCAGGCAGATTTTTACTTTGATAGTAGTGGTGTTCAAGGAAATTCTTCAAACTATATGGGAACATTTGATTCCACCATCTCTGCTGGAATTGTTTCCTTAACTTATTACAATACAGAAAGTAACGTTGTTCTTGTAAGATCTAGTATCGTTGGATTTGGTTCTACTTCTACTGGTATAGGAACATATAGATTCTTATCTTCTGGACAACCAGATGGTAGTGAGAGCAGTGCTAGATATGAGTCATCATATACTGTTTCATCTGGAACAACAAGTGTTATTGGCGTATCGACTGGTAATGTATCTTCTCTCAAGTCTCTTGTAAGAGTCTCATATGGAAATACGTCTGCTGTACATCAAGTCTTGATGCTTCAAGATTCTTCAAACGTATACACAGTTCAGTATCCATTCCTATCAATAGGCAGCACTTCTGGAATTGGAACATTCGGTGGAGAGATAAATGGTTCCTCTGCTTATCTTAAGTTCTATCCTGATCCATTAATTAGTTCAAATATTCAAGTACAGAGTTTTAATGAAATTATTTACTTTGAAAATGATTATGATAATGCTCCACAAAACTTAGACTACGGAACAGCAACAAGTCTTGTTCAACTATCTGCTTATGATGCAATTAATGGAAATAGAGCAAACAGACTCGATTTTGATATCAGATATGATGGAACTCAAATATACGTCAAGACATTTAATCCAGCAACCTCAAGTGTTTTAAATCCAGTTACAGGCATCTTCACAATTCCAAATCATTTCTTTAGTACTGGAGAAGAACTCTATTATGAACCAGGTTCTTCGTTTGTTGGAGTTGGTGCTACTGGAGTTGGAATCGGTGCAACCGCAAACTATGTTGGAGTTGTAACTACAATACTACCTCCAAAAGTTTATGCAATCAAAGTAAATGATTCTCAATTTAAGTTATCAACTAAGAGAGAATATGCACTTGCAGGAATATTTGTAACATTTACATCATCTGGAACTGGTAATGCACATACTCTTGAGATGTCCAAAAAACTTGAAAAAACCATAATATCACTTAATGGTGTAGTTCAAAAACCACTTACTTTTGTACCAATATCATACACTGTAGCAAATAATTACGGGCAAGTAGGATTAGCCGCTACATTCTTCTCACTTTCTGGTATTTCTTCCATCAAACCAAAAGATATCATAAAGATTGACGAAGAATATATGAGTGTAACTGGCGTTGGAATAGGTACAACTACAACTGGACCAATTAGTGGAGTTGGAACTTTCCCATTAATTGAAGTTACTCGGGGATACGTTGGCAGTGCTGCAACATCACATAGTAATGGTGCTTTAGCTCAAATTTATAGAGGTGCATATAACATTGAAAATAACAAAATTTGGTTTACTGAGGCGCCTAAAGGAAATCCAAGACAAAGGAGAAATCAGTCTAATTTACCAGTACCAAAAACAACATTTAATGGTAGAGTTTATTTAAGAAATGATTACACTACAAATGTAATATATGATGATGTATCTGATCAGTTTACTGGTATTGGACAAACTTACGTAGTAACAGTTCAAGGTATAAACACTACAGGAATTCAAACTGGAAGTGGAGTTCTATTCTTAAATGATATTTTCCAAACTCCAACAACATCAAATAATGCAGGTAATAACTATGATGTATCAACACAGTCTGGTATTTCCAGTGTTAGATTTACAGGAATAACATCTACTAACGGGCAAATTATTGTTTCTCCTGGTGATGTAAATCAAAACCAACTTCCAAGAGGAGGAATTATTGTTTCTCTTGGTTCTACTTCTGGTGCTGGTTTTGCTCCTCTTGTTGGAGCATCAGTGACTGCCGTAGTTTCTGGCGGAGTTATCACTTCAGTTGGTATTGGAACGACAGATATTGTTGGTTCTGGTTATCGTGGTGTAGTTTCAATTGGTGTTACTGAAACTGGACATGCAGGAACCGCTGCTAATATCACAGCAACTGTTGGTGCTGGTGGAACTCTAACGTTTAACGTTGTTTCTGGAGGCACAGGATACACGAATCCACGCATATTGGTATCTGAACCAAATTATGAAAACTTACCAGTTATAGGCGTTTCTAGAGCTGGTGTGGGAGCAACTACCGATACTGGTTCAAACTTACTAATAACTTTAGACGTTGGAGCAATTTCAACAACTGGTATCGGATCAACACTATTTGAAGTATCCTCGTTCAAAATTTCAAGACCAGGATATGGATTTAAAGTTGGTGATGTATTTAAACCAGTTGGTTTAGTTACTGCTAGAGGACTTAATGCCCCATTGCAAGAGTTTGAACTGACTGTCTTGGATACATTCACAGATTCATTCTCATTCTGGCAGTTTGGTGAACTTGATTACATCGATTCCATCAAGAATCTACAAAACAACCAAAGAAAGAGATTTCCACTTTATTATAATGGTCAACTGTTGAGTTTTGAAAAAGATCCATCAAATACAACTTCTGTTAATATTGATCTTAATGCAGTTCTATTAATATTCATTAATGGAGTTATACAGCAACCAGGTGTTGCTTATCAGTTCGACGGTGGAACATCATTCGTGTTTACCGATCCACCAAGAGTTGAAGATAATATTGCTATCTTCTTCTACAGAGGGACAAGAGGTGATGATACAGTATTCGTGAACGTTGCTGAAACTGTTAAAATTGGAGATTCGGTTCAAGTTTTCAGAAATAATGACTTTGATCAAACAATAAGTCAGAATCAAAGAGTTATATCTAATATTCCAGGGTCTGATAAAATTGAAACTGAAATTTATACTGCTCAAGGAATAGATGAAACATATTATAAACCACTAACCTGGATTAAACAAAAGGTTGACAAAGTTATTAACCTTGATATTGTCTCCAAAGAAAGAGATTCACTAGAAACTCAAATTTATCCAACTGCAAAAATCATTAAAGATGTACAAGCATCCGATAATTCAATATTTGTAGATGATGCATCATTCTTCAATTATGAAGAAAATAATTATTCTATCACTATTGATAGTGTAGAGGGACTGATTGTTCAGGGAACAGATCCAGTATCTGCTGCAATCACTGCTGTAGTTTCTACCGCTGGAACTATCTCTTCGCTGAGCGTAGTTAACTTTGGAACTGGATACTCTGGTTCCGCAACCATTAAAATTGCATCTCCGTCAACAATTGGAGTTGGAGTAGGAAGCACTGCTACCGCAACAGTTTCCATTGTTGGAGGTTCAATAACAACTCCAGTTATTACTAACCCAGGTTTTGGATACACTTCATCCAATCCTCCACAAGTTATTGTATCATATCCCGACATTCAGGTAGAGAAAGTTACGAATATTACAACAGTTGAAGGATTTGCAGGAATTATAACTGGTATCACCACAACAACTGGAACTTCAGGTAATCCACTTGCTCTAAAACTCTTCGTTCAAGGACCAAGTGGATTTAGTGGTCTTGCAACTGGACATCCAATTCTAATTAAAGATACAACAGTTGGAAATGGTTTAACTTCAATAAACAATCTTGATAGTTCGGTTATTGGAATAGGAACAACAAATGTTGATAATGTTTATATTGTTGCTAACATTGTACCCGCAGCAACAAACGCTGAGATTATAGTAAATGTAAAATCAGATTCTAACGTATCTGGAGTTTCTACTTTTGGATCTTCTTCCTCTCCAGTTGGAAGATATTCATGGGGTAAACTTTCTGGAATAAACAGAGGCACTTCTCCAGTTGCTATTGGAGTTTCTGGTTTAACAGTTGATGTTGGTTTATCAACATTCCCAACCATTCAAAGAAGAGGATTTGGACTTAGAGATACTGGTGCTCTTAGAAAGAGATCAAATGTATAGTATAAATATAGGAAAAAGCTAATAATATGTCTGCAATTGTAACAGATCAGTTTAGAATCTTAAATACTGATAACTTTATTGAATCTGTTGAAAATGATTCTAATTCCTATTACATTTTTGTAGGGCTACCCAATCCTACACAAGTTGGTTTTGGTAGGTCAACAACCTGGAACACAAACGTTCCTAACCCTACAGATAATTTTTCATATCAAGCACATACATCTGATACGATGTTGTTTGGTAAGAAAATAACAACTGCTAATGTAAAGAGAGTTATTAGGAGAATTGATTGGACTAAAGGCACAAGATATGAAATGTATCGTAATGACTACAGTGCTAATAATCCTTCACCATTTACACAGTCTTCGAGACTATATGATTCAAACTACTATGTAATCAACTCTGACTACAGAGTTTATATCTGCGTAGATAATGGTTCTTCTGGAATCAACACTACAGGAAATGCTTCACAAGATGAGCCAACTTTTACAGACTTAGAACCATCTGCTGCTGGTTCTAGTGGTGATGGATACGTTTGGAAATACTTATTCAGTATTTCTCCTGGAGATATTATTAAGTTTGATTCTACAGAATATATTACTGTTCCAAATGATTGGGCAACATCAACCGATTCTCAAATACAAGCGGTTAGAGAAAATGGTGATTCTACGGTAAACTCAAATCAAATTAAAAAAGTTTATATTGATAACCCTGGAGCAAACTATTCAAATGGTGTAGGGCAAGAACTAAACATTTTAGGTGATGGTTCTGGAGCAAAAGTTATTGTTGATGTTGTTGGTGGAAAAATTACAAACACAACAGTTTCCTCTGGTGGAAAAGGATATAGTTATGGTTTAGTTGATTTAGGATCCATCAATGGAAACTCAACTGGTTCCTTTGCAAAACTGATACCCATCATTCCACCATCCAGAGGACATGGTTATGATATTTACAAAGAATTGGGAACTGATAGAGTTATTCTTTATGCAAGATTTGACGACTCAACAAAGGATTTTCCAATTGATACGAAATTTGCACAGGTTGGTATATTAAAAAATCCAACTTCAATTGGATCAACTGGAACGTTCACTCAAAGTCAGTTTTCATCCACATATTCGCTGAAGTTTTCTTCTGTTACTGGAACTCCAACCATTGGAGAAAAGATAACTCAAAATGTGACTGGCGGCAAATCTGTTGGATATGTAGCATCATATGATAGTGAAACGAAAGTTCTGAAATATATTCAAGACAGGTCTTTATATTTCAACCAAACAACTTTAGATCAAACTGATTACATTGGTATTTCAACCGGTGGTAAAGTTTTAAGTTTTCAATCTTCAGCAAACGCAGTAACTGGAACTAGTGGTTTTACTGGTTCTATAGACACTAACTTTACCGGTATTAGTACTAATCCAACAGGAACTAAAGTTATTAACTTGGGTGTTAATTTTGCAAACGGTCTTGCTTCTCCAGAGATAAATAAAGGCTCAGGGGAAATTATTTACCTGGATAATAGACCCCTGATTTCTAGAAACACACGCCAAAAAGAAGATATTAAAATTATCCTGGAATTTTAAAAAATGCCACAGAAAACTAATCTCAACATTAATCCATATTATGATGATTTTGATATCAACAAGAACTTTTACAGAGTTCTTTTTAAACCAGGATATCCAGTTCAATCTAGAGAACTGACTACACTTCAGTCAATTCTTCAGAATCAAGTAGAATCGTTTGGTAGTCATATATTTAAAGAAGGATCCATGGTCATACCTGGATCAATTACATTTGATGATAAGTATTATTCTGTAAAAATTAACGCAGAGCACCTAGGGTTAGATGTTTCCCTTTATATCGATAAACTTATAGGAATAAGAGTTGAAGGGCAAAATTCTGGCGTAACTGCAGTAATTAAAAACTACAGTTTACCTTCAAATGATAATGTTGAGGAAGTAACTCTATACGTTAAGTATACATCTGCTGGTTCAGATTTTGAGACAACTGAATTTGAAGATGGTGAATTACTCATCCTTCTCGATGGAATACAGTATGGAAACACATCAATTAATGTTGGAGACACTATTGCAACTTTAATTGATACTGGTTCATGTACAACTGGTTCTGCTGTCGGATTGTCTGCAGGTGTTTACTTTATACGTGGAACTTTTGTAAATGTTCCCAATTCTTTAATTGTTTTAGAACCATATTCTAACACACCAACATATAGAGTTGGTTTGAATATTTTAGAAGAAATTGTTACATCAAATGATGACCCATCTTTAAATGATAATGCTAGAGGGTTTTCAAACTATGCAGCTCCTGGAGCAGACAGATTAAAAATAAGTACAGTTCTTGCTAAAAAGAGCATCAATGATTTTGATGATAAGAACTTGTAGAATTAATTAGAATTGATAATGGAATAATTAAAAAGTTACAGGACAAATCTGTATACTCAATTATAAAAGACTACTTTGCAAAAAGAACTTATGAAGAGTCTGGCGACTATGCACTCAAGAACTTTGAAGTCGCCGCTTTAAACTCATTAAACGATAGAATTAAGAACGAAGGAATATATTTACCAACTCAAAAAACAGAACAAGGTGCAGAACCATCGGATGATTTATTATGCTATAAAGTTTCCCCAGGAACTGCATATGTTCGCGGATATGATATCAATATTCCAGCATCGACAATTTTAGATGTACAAAAACCAAGAGATACTCAAACTGTAAATACTGCTCTTGTACCATTCGAACTTGGTAGTTTACTTAGAGTCAACAATACATCTGGTACACCATTCGTAGGAATTCACACTGGTGGAAATACGGTAAAACTTTTCAATCAAAGAAAAGGTGTATCTGGATCTGGAACTACAGCAATTGGTGATGCAAGAGTATATACATTCAATCTAACAGATTCTGCATACCAGAATACATCATCTTCATGGGATCTTTATCTCTTTGATGTACAAACTTATACTGAGTTGATTATTAACCAATCCCTAAACTCTGGCGATTGTCCTGTAGGTTCTTATGTAAAGGGTTTGAGTAGTGGTGGTTCTGGATATGTTGTAACTGCGCCTTCTGGAACAACTTTAACTTTAACTCAAACATCTGGAACGTTTATTGTTGGCGAACAAATTACAATCAACGATACTCTAGTCAATGCTCGTTCTGTTGTTTCAGTTAGAGCATTCTCCACCGAAGATATTAAATCAGTTTATCAAAATGCTGTAGGTATAACACCAGCACTGAAGACCGCATTTTCTGCAGATTCTTCTCTGTTTAGAAAAATTCCATTTGGGTTCAATGCAACAGATAAGATAACTGTAAACTCAGCAGGCATAGTTACATGCCCAGGTAAGTCTTTCTTAGGAATAAAAACAGATTCAATTATTAGATATCAAAAGACTGGTGTATCTACTAATGTAAGCACATTTAATAAAGTTGTTTCTATCTCTGCTGATGGATACACAATGACGGTCAGTGCTGTTCCATCAGTTAATGGCGTTTGTGATGGTACACTACCATCATCATCAGAAACAACTACCTTCAGTCTTGGAGTTCCAGATTTTAAAAATACAGAAAAGTCTGGTCTTTATACAAAATTAAATCAAAGCAATATATCATCAGTAAATCTATCTGGTTCTAATTTAATTGTAACATCTCAAGTTAGGGAAGTTTCAACCAATAGTACTGGAACAGCAACTATAACAGTTTCCAATACAGGAATTTCAAGTGCTTTCTTTGAAGCATATGACGCTGAAAGATATTCAGTTTTCTATTCTGATGGAACTATTGAAGACTTATCTTCAGATCAGTTTGTTTTAAGTGTTGATGGAACTCAAATAACAATAAATGGTCTTAGAGCAAGTCAGAGTTCAAACGTAACAGTCAATACAACTTTAAGAAAGCAAGTTCTAACTAACAAAAACAAGACTTTTGCTAGAAGTAGAACGTTAAATATCACAAAAACTAATAATGGATCTACAGCATCTGTAAGTGGTTTAACGACAAGTCTATTTTATGGTACAAGAATTGAAGATAATGAGATATCTTTGAATGTTCCTGATGTTGTTAACATCGTATGTGTATATGAATCTCTCAACACTTCAACACCTATTTTAGATCGACTAACTTTCCCATCAGGTCTAGGTTTAGACTCAAATGCATTTATTGGTGAAAAAATTATTGGAAGTAACAGTGGAGCAGTTGCCCAAGTCGTAACTTTACCAAGTTCTGGTAATGAAGTTGACTTTGTTTACTTAAATGGATCAAAATTTGATTCTGGAGAAGCAGTTACTTTTGAAGAGTCAAATATTACTTCATCAATTCAGTCGATAACAGTTGGAAGTTATCTTGATGTAACAAGCAGATTTACTTTAGATAAAGGTCAAAAAGAGCAATATTATGATTATTCAAGACTTGTAAGAGTACAAAATACTCCAGCACCATCAAGACAACTTTTAGTTGTTTTCAATTATTATAATGTAGCAACCAATCAGCAAGGCGATATCTTTACAGTAAATTCATATGATGCTGAAAGATATACAAATGATATTCCACTACTTCAGAATGGACTAAGAGCGACTGATGTTCTAGATTTCAGACCAAGAGTATCTGAATTCACTTCAACATCACAGTCTCCATTTGCATATGGAACTAGGTCTTTTGTAGTTTCGACAGCATACTCTGCTATCACTCCAAATGAAAGTTCTTTACTTGGATATTCATTCTATCTACCAAGAGTTGATAGAATAATTTTAGATAAACTAGGACAGTTCTCTATTGTTAAGGGAGTTTCTGCTTTAGAACCAAAAGCTTCTTTAAACATTGAAGAAGCGATGGATATTGCTACTATTTACTTACCAGCATATCTTTACAATCCACAAGACGCCAAGATAACCTTGGTTGATAATAGAAGATATACGATGAGAGACATTGGTTCTCTTGAAGATAGAATTGAAAACCTTGAGATAACAACGTCTCTTTCACTTCTAGAGGTTAACACTAAGACTCTACAAATTCAAGATACTGATGGTCTATCAAGATTTAAAACAGGATTCTTTGTCGATGACTTTAAAAATAATAGTTTAATTGATAAAACAAATCCAGATGTAAAATGTGATGTAAACACAACTGAAGGTAAACTTATACCTTCAACAGATTTCTGGTCTTTAAAATTACAACCAGCTTTAGCAACAAACCTTGATCCATCAACCGCAGACTTTTCTACAAATCTCAATCTTCTTGATAATAATGTAAGAAAAACTGGAGACCTAGTTACACTAAACTATGAAGAAACTGGTTGGTTGGAGCAACCATTTGCAACTCAAGTTGAAAATGTAAACCCGTTTAATATTGTAGAATATACTGGCGGAATTACTCTCAATCCTTCTTCAGATAACTGGGTAAGAAATATTTACATTGAAAATAAAAGAACAGTATCTGATGGATCAATAGGAAATGCTGGAGATAGTTATGACTTTGTAGAAAGCGTTCAGGTGAGCAGTGAGCCAGATCCATTTATGAGATCTAGAAACGTTGAGTTTAGATCTGCTGGACTGAGACCATTAACAACACATTATTCATTCGTCGATGATATAAGTTCAATTGATATTGTACCCAAGTTACTTGAAATCTCAATGGTTTCTGGTTCATTTAATATTGGAGAAGATGTTGATGGATTTATTGGTTCCGAAAAGGTTATTTCTTTCAGAACTGCAAAACCATCTCATAAAGCAGGAACTTATAATAGTCCAACTTCAGAATATAATGCAAACCCATATAACAAGGCACAAATTTTACCATCTGCATATTCTGCATCTTCTACAGTACTAAACATTGATACATCTTCATTAGCAGAAGAATCAATAACAAAATATGGTGGATATGTTAAGATTGGTGTTAAACTTGTTGGAAAAACCAGCGGTGCTGTAGCGTTAATATCCAATGTTAGACTCATTACAGATACTTTTGGAGACCTGATAGGATGCTTCTTTATTAGAGATCCAAACACAACTCCAGTTCCACTGGTTAGAATTAGAACAGGGGAAAGATTATTTAAATTAAATCAAAATTCAGAAAACGTCAAACCTCTACCTGGAGATAAAACATCAATTTCTTCAGCACAAACGACTTATACTGGAACTGGTATAATTCAAACTCAAATTACAAATATAGTTCAGGTTAGAAATCCACCCCCACCACCCCCACCACCACCTGCTGGCGGCGGCGGAGGTGGAAAAGATCCACTTGCACAATCATTTACTGTAGATGAGACTGGAGCATTCTTGACTTCTGCAGATGTTTATTTTGCAGAAAAAGATCCAAACGAAAGACTATTTGTAGAACTTAGAACTGTAGAACTAGGAACTCCAACAGGTCAATTAGTTGCAGATTATGCAAGAGTAATATTGGAACCAAGTCAGATAAACGTTTCATCTGATGGAACTGCAGTCACCAATATTAAATTCCCATCCCCAGTTTACTTACAACCAAACGTAGAATACGCTTTGGTATTCTTAGCACCATCTTCAGATAAGTATAAGATGTGGATAGCAGAGATGGGTAAGAAGACTGTTAATACCAGTAACTTACCATCTGCAGAAAGTGTTGTTGTAACCAAACAATATGGTGGAGGAAGTCTATTTAAGTCTCAAAACGGAACTATTTGGACTGCAAACCAGTTTCAAGATCTTAAGTTTAAACTCTATAAAGCTAAGTTTACTTCCAATAAGGGATCTATGTGGTTCTATAACCCACCTCTTATCCCAGAATCATCTGCAATTGCTTATCTGAATGATAACTCAATTACTACCTATCCTAGGAAACTAAAAGTTGGTATTACAACTACCAGCGTCATGAACACAATTCTTGTTCCAGGAACTAAGGTAAGTTATGGTTCTGTTTCTTCACCTGGTTCAAGTGGATATGTAGAACTTGCTGGTGGACCACTATCTACAGTTTCAATTGCAAATGCGGGTCTAGGATACTCTGGAGGTTCTTCAGGTGGAACCTATACAAACGTTCCATTATACACAATTACTGGTAAAGGATCTGGTGCAACTGCAACAGTAACCGTAACAACTGGTGGTGTCGTAAATACTGTAAGTATTGCTAACACTGGAAATGGTTATGTTGTTGGAGATATTATTGGTGTTACAACAAGTAATGTTGTTAAAGGTACTGGAGCAAGAATTTCAGTTTCTGCTATCGGTGGTTTAGATACTCTATATCTAACTAATGTTCAAGGTGAGTCATTTACCAATAACCAACCACTCATTTACTATAGTGGCGCAACACCAGTTGCTACAGCAAGTACCGTTATAAGAGGATCATCGACTGAAATTGACGCATTATATTCTGGTAATGTTGTTGAAGTTCGTCAGTTTAACCATGGTATGCACGCCGACAACAATGTTGTAGAAATCAAGAATATTCTTCCAGATACAGTACCAGTTCAGTTGACTTCTGATGTTACCATTAGTAGCACCAATATTTCGATAGCAAATACAAATTCATTTGCACAGTTTGAAGGTATTAGCACATCGAGAGGATACGTTAAAGTCAATAATGAGATTATGTACTACACTTCAGTTAACTCTGGTTCTGGTGGTGCTGGAACACTTGGAATTTCAACAAGAGGTGTTGATGGGACTGCGATAACAAACCATGCATCTGGTGATGCCGCATTTAAATATGAACTCAATGGAATGTCGTTGACTAAGATTAACACAATTCATAACTTACCATCTAATGCGTCACTTAAAGCACGTAGAGGTCTAGATGTTTATCATCTAGAAGTCAATAGACTTGGTAGATCCACTGGAGATTCTCAAGTAAGTTTCACCAATGAAAAAGTTGTTGGTGGAAAACTCATTTCAGCATCTCAAAACTACCAATTCTCTGGAGTTGAACCTTATATCAACACCATTACTCCAGGTAAGAATACTACAGTTAATGCGGAAATTAGAACGGTAACAGGTACAAGTTCTGGAGGAACAGAAGTATCATTCCAAGATAAGGGATATGAAAATGTTCAACTTAATAAGATTAACTTCTTACCAGAACCAAGACTTGTATGTTCCCAACAAAATGAAACAAACAGACTATCATCACTACCAAGAAATAAATCGTTCACATTAAAAGTGAATATGAGTAGTGATGATGCAAATCTTTCCCCAGTACTAGACTTACAAAATGCATTCTTGATTCTTTCCAGAAATAGAGTTAATAACCCTATTTCAGATTATGTTTTAGATAATAGATCTAAATTAATTACTGGAGATCCACATAGTTCGGTTTACATCTCCAATAGAGTTGATCTTAAGCAACCAGCATCATCTCTTAAAGTTCTTGTTTCCGCTTATAGACCGGCAGAGGCAGACTTTAGAGTTCTGTATAAGTTGTACAAGACAGATTCTAGTGAAGTGGATCAATCATTCGTTCTATTCCCAGGATATGATAACCTGAAAGATACTGATGGTGATGGTTTTGGCGATCTTGTAATTGACTCCTCTAAGAATAGTGGTAGATCTGATGCTTTTGTACGTCCAAGTAACGCTGGAGAGTTCTTAGAGTATCAATTTACTGCTGATAACTTAGACATATTTACTGGTTTTGCAATTAAGATCGTAATCAGTTCTACAAACGAATCTAAATCACCAGAGTTTAAGGATCTAAGAGTTATTGCACTAGCATAATGATACCAGTAGAAGGAGACAAAAATCTCTTTAGAGATGAGAATAGTGGAGCAATTGTTAATTGCGATACAACAGGTTATACACAATATCTTAAAATGAAAGGTGAAAAAAAGAAGCAACGTGAAGAGATTGAACAGATCAAAAAGGATATTGATGAAATTAAATTTTTATTGAAGGAGTTGGTAAATGGATCCGGATCAAATTAATTTAGAAAACTTGAGCAAAAGTTTTGAATATTTTAAATATGCATCAGAGATAGATTCTGTAACTGATGTTGAAACATTACGGAACATTGCAAAATGTTATTACAAACTTTATTTAAAGCAACAGGAGGTTGTTTCTAAACTTGGATCTGTTGGGTTGGAAGGAATATAAATATAAATTAGATCCTGAAAATCTGTATAAATGGCTGAAATAAAGGTCCGAGTAGGGCAACAAAATGCGGTAAAGGTCATATCTTCACTTGCTGGCGCTCAAGGATTGTCTTTATCAGAACTCAGTGATGTAAACGCCACAAATTTATTAGATGGTATGGTTCTTGTTTATAATGGATCTACTAAAAAGTGGGATGCAACGCTAACTTTAACACCTGGAGCAACCCAGAATTTGGACATCAACGGAGGTAACTTTTAATGGCAAGTATTATTAGGATCAAAAGATCCTCTGGTACTAGTAAACCATCAAGTCTAAATTGGGGTGAATTAGCTTACGTAACAGGTATCGGTAGTTACGGTGGTGTTAATCAATATAAAGATAGAATTTTTGTCGGAGATGATGGTAATAATGTAAATCCAGTTGGTGGATATTATTACGCCTCTATGATGGAGCACTCTCCAGGTGCTATTGATGGTGTATCAAATACTAGAAATAGTGATGGTGGTATTGTTGCTATTCTTGATAACAACAGAAAAGTAGATCAGTGGAATGTTGATAACCTTAGGTTAGATGCTAACACGCTATCATCAACTAATACTGATGGTAATATCATCATCGATCCAACTGGAATTGGTAGCGTAGTAATTCCAGACGATACTTATCTAACATTTGGTGATGATAAGAACGTAGGAATGCGCTACGATGAAGCGGCAGACAATCGTTTTGAGATTGAGGGTGCTGACTGGTTTTTTGATGGTGGCGTTCAGATTACAATTGGAGATACTACAGAATCAACATCTAAGGATAATGGTGCATTAGTTGTTGAAGGTGGTGTTGGTATTGAGAAGAATCTGAATGTTGGTGGAACGATTAGTGTTAGTGGAGCATCAATATTTGATTCTGTAAAGATTGAAAATAATGTTATTTCAACATTACCTAATTCTGGAGACACACTTTACATTGATCCATATCCAGATGGTTTAAGTAATGAAGGTACAGTTGTTATTAAAGGTAACCTGCACGTTGATGGAACTACCACATCCGTAAATTCCACAGTTTTATCAATTAATGATCCAATAATTGTTATTGGTGACGTAACAAGCGTAAGAAGTGTTATGTCTCCAGTTGCTTCTGGAGTATCAACAATTACCATTGATTCTGTTGTTGGAATTAACACTGGAGATATCATTCAAGGTAGTGCTTCATTACCAAATAGTGGTTTAACTACTATTACAGCATATAATAGTGCTACAAAAATTATTACAATCCAGGGAACTACAACTGCAGGTATTACCACAACTACACAGTTAACAATTACACACGCATTTGATACCAATACAGATCGTGGTATTGCGTTTGATTATAATACTGGAGTAGGCACTGCAAACAATAGAACTGGATTTTTTGGTTACATTGATGGAACTAATGTTGGAAGTTCCGCTACTGCAAGATCATGGACTTATATTCCAGATGCTACTATTACATCACCTGGTAATGTAGCTGGTACTAGAGGTTTCCTTGATATTAGAGGTATCTATTATCAAACAGGTGGATACGACACTCATGGTGTTGTTTACTTTGATGAAAATGGATTACAAACATCAACAAATAATCCAAATGCTCCGACTATTACGTCGAAGCAGATTCTAACCGCAGTTTCTGAAGTTAATTTGACTCTTGGAAGTTCTGTTACAGTTTCTGCTGGTGATATCATTAAGCAAGATACATCAAATGCATATGGTGTTGTAAAAGTTGGCGGAACAGTCTCCACCATTGTCCTAACTGGTGTTGAGGGAAGTTTTACAAACACATATAACTTGAGAAAAGAAGGTGATAATGGTTCTATTCAGAATCTTTCCATAATTCCAACTGCTGTAACTGGTATACATACTAATAAGCCATTCTGGACTTCAACATTAGATGGAGGAACGTTCTAAAATATGAATAAAGAAAGTGAAGTTGATGTTAATGTTTTAGTGCGTTTATATAATCAAAAATTAGCGTTACTAACAAATCAAAATGTTTTATTGGAAGCTAAACTCCAAACTTTAACGGCAGATTTTGCTGAAGAAAAAAATAATCTTCTATCGGCAAATCTTGAAATACAAAATAAATATGATGCATTATTGGAAAGCACCAAAAAAGAAGGTAAGTAAAAATGGCGAAACCATCAACTAGACAAGAACTTATCGATTATTGTCTGAGACGCTTAGGTGCGCCCGTATTAGAAATAAACGTAGACGATGATCAAATTGATGATCTAGTTGATGACGCCATTCAATACTTTAATGAAAGACATTTTGATGGTGTCGAAAGAATGTATCTCAAATATCAGATTACTCAAGCTGATATTGATAGAGGTTCTGCAAGAAATACTTCAGGACCAGGTATTGTTACGACTACAGGTTCTTCATCCATTCCTGGATATGGAACAACAACATTTAATTTTTACGAAACATCAAACTATATTCAAGTTCCAGATTCAGTTATAGGAATTGAAAAAATATTTAAATTTGATACGAGTTCCATTTCTGGTGGAATGTTTAGTATTAAGTATCAGTTATTCTTAAATGACTTATACTATTTTAATTCAGTTGAACTATTACAATATTCAATGGTTAAAAGTTATCTAGAAGATATTGACTTCTTATTAACTACAGATAAACAAGTTCGTTTCAATAAAAGACAGAACAGACTATATTTGGATATTGATTGGGGTGCTCAAAGTGTAGGAAACTATATGGTTATTGATTGTTATAGAGCTCTCGATCCAACTAATTTTTCTAAAATTTATAATGATAGTTTTATCAAAAAATATCTAACCGCATTAATTAAGAGACAGTGGGGTCAAAACTTAATTAAGTTTAGAGGTGTTAAACTTCCTGGAGGTATTGAATTTAATGGTAGAGAATTATATGAGGATGCTGAAAGAGAACTAGAAAATCTGAAACAGGTCATGGCTCTGGAGCATGAGTTACCACCATACGACTTTATTGGATAATGGCACTTAATCCCTTTTTCTTACAAGGAACACCTAGCGAACAGCGTCTACTGCAAGATTTAGTAAATGAGCAGTTGAGGATGTATGGTGTTGAAGTAATTTATATTCCAAGAAAGTTTGTAAAGAGAAAAACTATAATTGAAGAAATACAGTCTTCAAGATTTGATGATAACTTTGCCTTAGAAGCATATGTAAACACATATGATGGATATTCTGGAGCAGGTGATATACTAACAAAATTTGGTATGAGTTTAAGAGATGAGTTACTCATCACAATATCTAAAGAAAGATTCGAAGACTTCATTGCTCCATTTTTAGGTGGTTTAGATGATGGGACTGAAGAATCTGAAATTGAAGTTTCTACTCGCCCAAGAGAAGGAGATTTAATATATTTTCCACTAGGGCAAAGGTTATTTGAAGTTAAATTTGTTGAGCATGAGCAACCTTTCTATCAATTAGGAAAATTATATGTTTATGAACTTAAGTGTGAACTCTTTGAATATGAAGATGAAATCATCGACACTTCTATTGATGAAATTGATACTCAAGTTCAAGAAGAAGGATATATTACAACTTTACAACTAGTTGGTGTTGGTGTAACTGCTACTGCAACAGCATCTGTTGGTACTGGATATATTAAGCAAATTTTCTTGAATAATGATGGTTCTGGATATACTTCAGATCCTATTGTTGCTATTAGCACATCACCAACTGGTAATCCAAATAATAATGCTTCTGCTGTTGCTATCACTACAGTTAGAGCAGGAGTTCGTTCTGTAGAACGAATCTATTTAACAAATGCTGGTATAGGATATACTGTACCACCTACAATAACAATATATGGTGGAGCAGGTGCAGGAGCAGCGGCAACTTGTTCTGTAGAAACTGCGTATAATGGTCTTATCAGGTTCATTCTAACAGATGGTGGGATTGGATATTCAACAACACCAGTAATAACAGTTAGTGCTCCTGGAGTTGCAGGTATTGGTGTAACCGCAGTTGGAATAGCATCTGTTGGTAGAGTTGGTTCCAACGATGTTGTTAGAGCAATATATGTATCAAATCCTGGTATTGGATATACTTCAACACCAACTATTACAATTGCAAATCCAACGCTGATAACAGGAATTGGAACCTATCTGTTTAATGAAGTAATTGAAGGAACTAGGTCAAGAACCAGAGCAAGAGTCAAAGAATGGGATAAAGATACTAAGATTCTTAAAATTTCTTTTGTTGGTATTGGAAGCACCACACAAGGATTCCTACCCGGAGAAACTATTGTTGGAAAAGAGTCTGGTGCAATATATTCTGTTCAAACATTTAATCAAATGGATCTTTATGATAAATATAGTCAAAATGATGAAATTGAAGAAGAGGCAGATCTCATTTTAGATTTTTCAGAATCAAATCCATTTGGTAGTTATTAATGTTAGGAACTTACTATTATCACGAAATAATTAGAAAGACAATCATATCCTTTGGTACTCTTTTTAATCAAATTCATATCAGACATAAGGACGGAGATAATAATAATATCAGCGATATGCGGGTTCCATTAGCATATGGTCCCGTTCAAAAGTTCCTAGCTCGTTTAGAGCAACAGTCTGATTTAAATAAACCAATTCAAATTACATTACCAAGAATGTCTTTTGAAATGGTTTCAATTCAATATGATGCAACAAGAAAAAGTAGCATAACTCAAACATTTAAGGTTTGTGATGGTGCAAACATTAAAAAAGTTTTTATGCCCGTACCATATAATATTGGATTTGAACTTAGTATACTTTGCAAGTTGAATGATGATGCTCTTCAAATAGTTGAGCAAATATTACCATACTTTCAACCAGCATTCAACGTAACTGTTGATCTAGTCGATTCAATTGGCGAAAAAAGAGATATTCCAATTACACTAGATAGTATTAATTTCCAAGATGATTATGAAGGAGATTTTTCTACACGAAGAGCACTAATTTATACATTACAGTTTACAGCAAAAACTTATCTGTTTGGTCCAATCGCAGATAGTTCTGAGGGTCTTATTAAGAAAGTTCAAGTTGATCTTTATAGTGATACCAATACGAGAACCGCTAGACGTGAAATGCGTTATGTCGCAACTCCACAAGCGAAAAAAGACTATAATAATGATAACTCAGCATACTTAATCTCAGATGTAAATAATTCATCTCTCGTTTTACAGGTAAATAGTACAATACCATTTACTGTTAATGATCGAATCATTATTGGTAGTGAAATTATGTTAGTTACTGGAATTGTTGATGCTGATACATTAAATGTTCAAAGAGGATATAATGATACAGCGGCATCTTCACATCTTCAAAGTGCATCTATCAATAGACTTACTGTGGAAGATGATGCTTTAGTCGAAGCAGATGATGACTTTGGATTTAATGAAAACTGGACCTATCTAGGAGACGCCAAAGAGTTTAGCCCAACAAGACAAGTAGACATTTGATGAATAAATTATGCCAAATTACGATGAGATTGATAAAGCTTTGAATATCGAAAGTAGCATTGTAGAAGTAGAAGACACTAAGCCTGAAATAATACCATCTTTGAATGAAAAGCAAGATGATATTAAAAAAGACTACGAATATACTCGTGCAAACTTGTACTCTCTTATAGAAAAGGGACAAGAAGCGATCAATGGTATTATGGAACTTGCTGGAGAGAGTGATAGTCCAAGAGCATATGAAGTTGCGGGACAATTAATTAAAAGTGTTGGCGATGTAACAGATAAATTAATTGACTTACAAAAGAAATTAAAAGATGTAGAAGAAGACACAGTAAAAACCACAAATAATGTCACGAACAATGCAGTATTTGTTGGTTCAACATCTGAGTTGTCAAAATTACTCAAACAAGGTTTTCTAAATAATAAAGAGTAAACATATAGTTTAATGAGTTGGTCTAAAGAATATAAAAAATCAGTAGACTGTGATAACCCACAAGGTTTTTCACAAAAGGCTCATTGTGCTGCTCGTAAAAAAAGAGCAAAGGGTGAAGAGACTCAATCAAAGTCACCATTTACTGAGTCAAAAGAAGTAACAACATATCCTAAGTTTTCGCATAAAACAAAGCATCTTCCGAAATCTCAACATCAACTTGATCCTAATCTTGATATAAAACAATTAGTTCATCATGCAGTTCATCAATATGTTGATAGAGATGCTGATGGTGATATAGATGTGTATGATAAACCAAGTAAAAAAACTCCAGACGAAAATGTAATGAGTGCTCCTGGAGAAGCTCAAAAAAGATCTCTCAAACTTATTGCAAAACAAAAAGGTGAAATGATTCATAGCATGAAGCGTATTGCATATGAAGAAACTAACTTATTAGAGGGAAGAAGAGATAAAAAGCGTGCAGGAGATCCTGGTTATTCTTTACGTGATTGGTTTAAAGGTGGTGGATGGGTTCAAGTAGCAGGTAAATACAAAGGTAAACCTTGTGCTAAACAACCAGGTCAAAAAACAAAACCATTTTGCCGTGATGCAGACGATGCAGCAGCAATGAGTAAAGCAGAAAAGGAAAGAAGAACCAATAAAAAACGCAAAGAAGATCCTAATCCAGAAAGAAAAGGTAAAGCAAAAATGGTTAATGCATCATACCAACCAGAAGGTCAACAACTAGATGAAAATCCACTGATTGGTCTTGGAGTAAAAGCAGGTCTTGCTGCTGGTACTGCTGTTATGGGTAAAATGGTGTATGATAAAGCAGAAAAGGTTGCAGATAAGATTAAAGAGAGAAATCAAAAGATGCAACAACAAATTGATCAAATCAATCAATCATATGAGTTGGAAGGTCAATCAATTGAAGAGAAAAAGGACGCATGTTATCATAAAGTTAAGTCACGTTATAGCGTTTGGCCAAGTGCATATGCATCTGGGGCACTTGTGAAATGTCGTAAGGTTGGTGCTGATAGTTGGGGAACAAAGTCAGAGTCTGTTGAAGAAATGAGATATTGTCCTGCTTGTCGAAAAAATGAGACAAAGGAAGAGTGTAAATTTGGTCCAAGATATTGGGAAATGTTTGGACAAAGATTAGATGATCCTCAAATTTTGACTGCAAATCAAATAAAGTATGATCCTAACAGACCTCACCCAGCAAATGAGGAAAAAGATCATGAGTATTCAATGGCTCGCTCTGAACTCTCAACAATTATTTCTGCAGCAAAGCGTCTAAAGAAAAAAATGAAGGGTGAGGGAAGCATTGAGGCATGGGTACAATCAAAAATTACTAAAGCGGCAGATTATATTGATACCGCAGCAGATTATGTTGAAAGTGGTGAGCATAATGTTGAAGAAGCAAAAAAATGTTGGCCAGGATATGAGAAAAAAGGAACACAAAAACTATTTGGAAAAACTTATAATCGTTGCGTAAAAAAGGAGCAATTTTCAAACTGGAGAGAAGAACTTTCTGAAGATTGGCAATCAGTAAATCGCAAAGATAAAACTGATGGTCTTAGTCAGAAAGCTGTAAATGCTTATCGTCGTGAGAATCCAGGTTCAAAACTTCAGACTGCTGTAACTGAGAAAAAACCAAAGGGTAAAAGAGCAAAGCGTCGTAAAAACTTTTGTAGTCGTATGTCAGGAATGAAAGCAAAATTGACTTCCGCTAAGACTGCTAGAGACCCAGATTCAAGAATCAACAAAGCCCTCCGTCGTTGGAACTGTAACTAAAATGAAATCTTTTCAACAATTCTTATCAGAAAGCATCAATATCGCTGGAGATTTCAATGGAAATCTTTATATGAATGGTGAATCTTAACAAGAAGCAGCAGATGATGTGGGAATAACTATACAGGGATTATCATACAGAATGAAACATTGGGGTCCAGAAAGGGGGTACGAATATGTCTAGTGATGTCTATTTGGGCAATCCTCTGCTCAAAAAAGCCAATACTCCAATTGAATTTACAGAAGAACAAATTATTGAGTTCTTAAAGTGTAAAGAAGATCCTGTATATTTTGCAAAGAACTATATTAAGATCGTTTCTCTGGATCACGGTCTTGTTCCTTTTGAGATGTATCCATTTCAAGAGAAACTTGTAAAGAACTTCCACGAGAATAGATTTAATATCTGTAAGATGCCTCGCCAGACGGGTAAATCTACGACTTGTGTTTCATATTTGTTACATTATGCTGTATTCAACGACAATGTTAATATAGCTATTCTAGCAAACAAAGCATCCACGGCAAGAGACCTTCTCGGAAGACTACAACTTGCTTATGAGAATCTACCTAAATGGATGCAGCAAGGTATTATATCGTGGAACAAAGGATCTTTAGAACTGGAAAATGGCTCCAAAATTTCATCTAACTCTACTTCATCATCTGCTGTCCGAGGCGGATCCTATAATGTCATCTTTCTTGACGAGTTCGCTTTCATCCCGAATCACATTGCTGATGACTTCTTTGCCTCTGTTTATCCTACTATTTCTTCTGGACAAAGCACGAAGGTAATTATCGTTTCTACACCACGCGGTATGAATCACTTCTACCGTATGTGGCATGACTCTGAGAGGGGCAAGAACGAATATGTCCCCACAGATGTTCATTGGTCTGAAGTTCCTGGAAGAGACGAATACTGGAAGCAACAAACAATCGCAAATACTTCAGAACAACAGTTTAAGGTTGAGTTTGAATGTGAATTCTTAGGATCTGTTAATACACTGATCAATCCTTCAAAATTAAGAAATCTTGTTTATGAAGATCCAATCAAACGAAATGCTGGTCTTGACATATATGAGCAACCTAAAGA
>Ga0222712_10001627_pt1 | contig 27222 bp, 65 predicted proteins | sample C33_657DmetaG_FD_165043 | JGI IMG/M metagenome (GOLD analysis project Ga0222712, IMG submission 165043) | Estuarine water microbial communities from San Francisco Bay, California, United States - C33_657D | ecosystem: Environmental > Aquatic > Marine > Unclassified | place: USA: California... | reverse complement strand
AGTCTTATCGGTACGGGATTGAAAGTAATCATCCTTTAAAAAAGGAAGAGACTTACGGGCATAAGTCTCATTGAAAATTAAGTTACTAAAAATTAACTGTTCAATCATCTTTTGTATCTGTTTGTAATGGCAATCCCAACATACACATTTTAACCTCTCTAAACTTGAAACTCAACTGCCAGAGATGCTGCCAATGTGATTCGAATTTAAGCCATGTTAGAAATCTATCCTGTGCATGAGACAGGGTATTGGATTGTATAACCATCTCACCTTCAAATTGATTTCCCTCTGACGAGTATTCAACTATAAAGGTCCTCATACAAACCCCACCTTACGTCTCTGTGCTTTAGGTGCCTCTACTTGTTTGTGGAAGATATCGGCAATGCTGTATTTACCATCATCTTTACGTTCCAGATTTACCTCAAGTCGTTCGGCCAACTTTGTAGCTTGTTCGTCATTAAGGGTGTCGAAGTTAAGAATATCAAAACAACGACCTGGACGAATAAGGGCTGGATCTACGTCACGGATAGAAGGTAGGTTGGTTGAGAAGATCATCTTCTTGTTCTTTGTAGTGACTAAACCGTCACCGACGTTAAGAAACTTATGCATAAAGTCATTACCATCACTACGTGCACCTAGGAAGTTATCCGCATCCTCAATGATCATAACGTTACGGTCACCTTCAATGAAGTTGGCGAAGATATGGTCCTTTGAAAGGATACTGGTATCGTAAGTAACCATTGCAGATAGTTCTGCGTGCTGCAAAAGCCCACGGATGAAGGTTGTCTTACCAGTACCTGGTGGTCCGATCAAAAGCAGGATAGAGGCTGATGATCTCAGAAAGCGATCATAGTAGTCTCCAAGAGACTCCCCGTTTAGAAAGGGGTACATCTCCTCTACAGGTACTCTATCGGCACGTACAGGTACTTCAATACTCTGCCCATCCCCGCTGTAAATCCATTCAATTACATTCTTTACTTCTTCAAACTGTTCGGCCAGTTTATCATACCAAGAGTAAACAAAGTCTGAGTCACCCCAGATCTTAATGACGATAGAAGATGAGTTAATGCTGTACTCAACGTATGATTTAGTTTCATCTTCAATCATAAGCCCAATATCTTCGCGGATTTGAATAAATCTGAGTTTGCTGGTAACCACCACCTTATGCCATTCCGCTCTTGTAGCAATAAGAGTAAACTCTTTATGATGGGTCTCAATAGCCCTCTCATTACGATCAAACATCATCTGTCCGGTAATGTAATCACTAACGTCAGACGCACCTAAAAATATATCACTTGTACTCATATCTCTTTTTCCTGTATCCAAAGCATCCCATGTATACTTCTTAAAAAATCTCGACCGTCTTCTTCTATTCAAAGATCGTTTGCCTTTAAGTGATGGAGGCGGCCAGTGCATTGAAGGCGAAAGACCTATCATTCTTAACTCTTTAAAGATTTGACTAATATCACTACTCACAAAATACGGCCGGTTTTATTCTGTATAATAATATCTAACCATGCAAGAAAGTTCTCACGGGATAACCTACGTCTCTTTTCGTAAATTTGTGACCAGTCACCGCCGCCACCGCCGCCACCAAATCTGGAAATATACTCTTCTCTGATGTCATCGTCATCAAAGCTATCCAGTTCAATATCTACATCAACCGTCACTGTCTTGTAATTGCCCATCATTTACTCCATAACTAAATTCAGTTTTAGCGGCCTCTTCAAGCCTTGCCATGATTTCTTCAGTAAAATACTTCTCTGGGTTCTCGTTAATAGTCTTACCAAAAACCTTTGACCCATCAGGTAGTTCATACCGTGTAGATACCTTATTAAAGATCTTATGCTTTTCAGCTAAGTCTAAAAGACCATAGTATTTGTCGAGGCCTTTGTCGTAAGTAAGAAGCACTTCGACTTTGCAATTCTCTTTTGAGAGTCTGGATTTGTGCATGTTGACTTTGATAATATTGCCAACGATCTCGTCTCCATCTCTTTCCTTCTTTTTTCCGAGGTAAGCAATCGTGCTAGCTGCGTATTTGAGTCCTGAACCACCGCCCATCTCCTTTTGAGGTATGTAAGAACCGACCATCTCGTAAACGTGATTGGTCACAAGCATTGGCACTTTTACTTTTGCAAGCTTAAGTGTCAAGACACGGAATGCGGCCTTAATGGTCTGGGCCTTTGTCATATCACGTGTTTCTTTACCCTCGGTACTATCTTCCATCTCCTTAGTGGTTGATAGTAAACCTAGGCTGTCTAACACCATCATCATTGGTGGTCGTTTGCCCAGGGGGTGTTTATCATACGCCTCAAGCATCTTCAATGCATGAGTTCGAAACTTTTGAATAGTATCTGGCTCGGCAATAATAACACGGTTAGTATCTATGCCTCGGGCCTCCATCATTCCTCGTGTGACCGCTGCTTCTGTGTCGTAGTAGACGACTGCTCCTTCTGGGTTCTTGTCAAGGAAGGCTCTAACGACACCAAGTACGAAGTAAGTTTTACCAGTAGCAGATTCTCCTGCAAAAGCAGTAATTTTGTTATCAGGTATGCCACCATAGAGGCTACCAGAGAGGACAGCGTTGAGAATATAGCTGCCAGTATCAATAAAGCCACCAAACTCAGCAGAGCCGGCACCGTCAGCGGCAATAGTAGTATCTTCATCTTTTATCTCGTTAATAAGGTCTCTAAAAAAACTCATTCTGTTTCCTCAAATAATTCTATACCATTGTTAAACCCGCGCTCAAAATCCTCAGCATCAGCCTCTTCACCTTCTACATTTTCATAGGGGTTGGAATATTTTGTACCTGCTAATGCTTGATCGTAGCCCTGCTTATAAGGTGCTTCAGCATACTTTACAATCTTAGGTTTTTTCATAAGTTCTCCGTTTGAATTTGTTTGGCATAATGCTCATTAAGCCTATTATACGCTAATCTCACATTACTAGGCAACACTTCACCGAATTGGTGTAATGTCTGTTCTATTTCTCTGGACAGGGCTCGTGACAGTCTTAATTCTGTAGATGTGCCAATGGTATGTACTTCAAAGTCATTACTCATAATTTTTTCTTTGTAACTGAATCACCAACAATGGAATCGATCTTTGATTTAAATTCCTTTACCTTCTCCACCCTATTGGGCCAGAGGATGTACTCCTTGTCGGGGTTTGCTTGAAGGTTTTTAAGCAAAGGAATAATAGCATTATATAATTGTTGTAATTGGGTATTCAACTCTTGTTGACCTTTAGTAATTACTTCCTCACTAACGGTTGTAAAACCAAAGTCAAAATCGTCTTCTGGGTTACTCATAGAAAGAATCCTTCTAATGTGCTTCGTTTTTCAGCCTCCCATCCAATGACACCCAGGATGGTGCCTAGTGGTTCAAGGAAGGCTTTATCGAATTGTTTGTCGTAATCGATCAGATGATCGAGCTCTAATTCTTTAGGTAATTTGCCTGGGGTGGCAATAACGTGTTCACCGAGGTAGTTAGGCGTCTTTAGATAGCAAAACTTAACCTTTGACCCACGATGTACAACTTCGTACTTTGACTCAAGTTTCTTTTGTTTAATAAAAAAATTGTATAGGATAACACCCTTAACGTGTATTGGTGTACCTGACTTAAATATCTTTCCACCGGAGTTAATGTCCTGCCATTTCTCTAATTCCTTACACCCCCTTGGAAATGCAACTTCTTCGAATGGTAATTTTTTAAACTCATCCCTCTGTCTTGCCACGTACTGCTGTAGATCATCCTCAGTGCTATTCATAATAATGATAATAGCCTCTTTGAAGTTGGATCTGATAGCAGCCGGTGTTGAAGAACGCACCGCCTCAATACCCATCATCTTTAACTTAGGTTCGGTATACTGAACACCTTCGTTATTGTACACGTTTAAGATGTATCTCTTCTTAGCAGTAAAGATGCCCTTGTTGGCAATTGCCTCACGCTTCATCTTCATCTTCTGTGAGTAAGCATTTACGTAGACTGCTAACTCATCATAGCATTTATCAATATATGGTTCTAGTTTCTTCTCACACACTTCATCTAGAAACTTAACCACCTTATCGTTATCAGCCTTTGGCATGACTTGTTGTACGAGGCTATCCAAGGTTATGTACATGGAGTCAGTATCAACCGCAATCACGTAGTCTTTATTATCAGTCTTAAGTAACTTGTTTAAGTACTTGTTAATACGTTCTTCCATCCATCGAATGGATAGCTGACCGGACTTAGTAATTGATTCGGCATACTTAGGATCGAACCATCTAAAGAATCTATTACCAAGGGCTCCATATGCTGAGTTAAGTTGAATCTTCTTGGCCAGCTGCATATTGTGGCAACGTGAGATTTCTTTCTCAAACTCGTAGCTAGGATTTGCCTCGTACTTTTTCTTTGCTGCAATCATTTCATTCTTGAAATGAACTCGATCGTTGTACATCTTCTCCATTAGCTTAGGTAAGAAGCCTTGTCTATCTCGATCGAAATAACAACCAGTTGCAGCCACGGTATAATTCTGGGCAATCATCTCACGACGTATACCAATATCGTTTAATGCACCGTTAAGAATCTTATCGACACCGGTATCGGTGTTAAGGGAGGCAAACATTCCCTTATACGTTTCAGGACTAATGTTGTACTGCATGATAAGGTGGGGATACAGACTGTTAAGGTCAAATGACACCACCCACTTATGTAAACCAACCTGGGGGTCCTTAACATATGCACCTTCAATACCCTCCTGCCCTTCCCTCTCACCAGGGTCAAACATTGGTACAACAATTTTATGGTCGATAAGGTAGTTATGTATGATAACATCCCACATACGTACCGATGTAAACGTATCCAGGTAGTTTACCTTACCGTCATATGCCAGTGCGTATACTTGATCGATGAACTTGAGTTTATCATCCATCCGATATACTAAGTCTACGTCCCTGATGTTATAGTTAATGTAATTACGGAAGTCTTTTCTATAAAACTCATCCAGGTTCTCATAACCTAGTTCGGTGTAGTCCAATTTACGTTCACCCAGTACCACATAAGCAATGTGGTCGAGTTTATAACTCTCCTGCATGGTAAAGGAGAACTTACGATACAACTGTAGGTAGTCAAGAATGGTAATACCAACGATGATTGGTATATTGAAGGTGCGCCCATTGATCTCAACCTCACGCTCGGACAACATGCCCCACGGTGAGAGACGTTTAGCTGATTCAGGACCAATGATGCGCGTAATCCTATTAATAAGATACGGCATGTCGAAGAACTCACAATTCCACCCGGTGATAATATCTGGGTTGTATTGCTCCGATCTCCAACACTTAATGAACATCTCCAGCAACGCCTGTTCGGTATCGCATTGAATGTATGTTATGTTATCTGATTCTGGTTCGTATGGGAAGTAACCCATTACCACAGACTTATCACCTTTACGAAGGGTGATAGCTGTTACTTGTTTATCAGCTAATGAAATATCAGGAAAGCCACCACTTGAGTCTGTCTCAATGTCAATGGTGGTTACGGCAATTGACTTAGCATCGTAGTCAATAACACCGGGGAAGTGATCATTAATAAAAGGGTATACCCAGTTGGTCATTCCGTAGACGACCTTACCAGATACCCCCGTATTCTCTTTTACATAATTTCTGGCATCGTATATACTATTGAAGGTCTTTTTATAAACCGACTTACCGTCTAGAGTCTTGTATTCATCAAGCCCTATTCTATCATTAGTAAAAAGCCAAGGCTCACAAGGCACGGTGTATTGAACACGCCTGCCATCTTCGTAGCCGCGAATAAGAAACTCATTTTTGTGCAGATGCACATTAGTATAAAACGCCATCAGTACATTATATAGAATATCAAATTAAAAATCAAGAACCGCGAGGATAACGTTGTTTACCTTGTCTTGCGGCAACAATAAATTCAGCCATTGTATTTAAGAAATATTTAAACAGTCTAATTACTCTCATAACATCCCCCTTCTTTGAAGATTAAGCATGGTGCGTTCGATATCAGCAGTATCAACACAATGTTTGAAATACTCATCTATCTCTTCTTGATACGAGGGTGTAAAAGTTTTACGTACCCATTCCCATAGGGTTTCTATGTTCATATTTTTCCTTAATTTTGTGAATTAAAAAGCCGGCGTGGTGCCGGCTTGGATTACAGTTTGTGACCTTATGAGTCTTCTGTAAGTAGCTCTGGTTTCTTGGAAACTTTTTCAGCTTTTTCCTTGACTTCGATTTTCTTTGGTTTCTTGTGTTCAGGAATAATACGTTCAAGGAATACCTTCAACATACCATTAAGCATTTCTGCATCCTTAACCTCAATCTGATCATCTAGTGTAAAGGAACGAGTGAAGTTACGATTAGCAATACCTTTAAACAAAAAGTTATTGTCATCCTCATCAGTTGAAGTATTGCCTTTGATAACCATGGTGTTATTGGCAAGTTCAATTTCAATATCCTGTCTTGCAAAACCAGCAACGGCGATTTCAACCACGTAGGTATTGTCACCGACTTTTTTGATATTGTAAGGAGGGTAGTTGGGGATATTTTTCGTAAGATCGTCGTGAATTTTCGAAAGGCGATTATATTGATCATCAAATCCTACATAAAACTTATCAAAATCTTTGAACATGTCGCGTCCAAAAACGTCTTTGAGATATGTCATTATGAACCTCCTATCACTTCTTAGCAGTGAACACTTTTGATACTGCGACCTCAGCTGCAGCACCAGTTACATCCCAAAAAGTCTTTGCGACTTGTTTGGTGAATGCAGTTTGTGCATCTACGAATTGTTGTAGGGGTTTACGGACCTGTTCATCGGAGATGAAAGTTTTAAGCCAAGTGCTCTTGGTCGATTGGATGGCATCAATAGCCATGTCTGCATAGATTAGCATAATTGCTCCTTATTAAGCGAGTTAAAATAAATCCTACCCTAAAAGGCGTAGGCCCGAGGAATTTTTTTCAGCCTTAACCTCGGACTGCTGAATGAATATTTATAATTAATACATCTGCTGGTCACTGACCATTTGATAATCTTCTTTAGCGGTACCACATTCTGGACAATTATGGTACTTTGGTAAATCTTCAAACCTACCATCTACATTTTCGTCATGGATATGACCGCAAACTGTACAAACATACTCTTTCATAATACCTCCTTTATAATACATTAACTAGGTTAACATAATATATTTAGTGTATTAACTTTGAGTTTTCAATTGATTATTCCTATCGGCGTCATTAGTGTCAATAAACTTAATTTGGAGTTCAGCTTCCTTGTACATTAACAATGCTTCATCCCAGTTGTATAGCTTGTTGTTAAGATCGGGTGTGGGGGTGACGACCCTTCGTATCCCACGTTGTATGATGGATTTAGCGCACTCGTTGCAGGTGAAGAGGGTGGAGTAGAGGGTGGCGCCAGTAAGATCAAAGTACGCATTATCTAATGCATTACGTTCGGCGTGACATACCAGTTTATACTTAAGAGGTTTATTTTCATACCTCTTTAATGTATCCTCTACTCCTTTTGGAAACCCATTATACCCCAACGACAGAATCCGATGATCATCCGTTGTTATTACCGATCCCACTTTCGTCGACGGATCCTGGGACCAATTCGCCACTTCCTTGGCGAGTTTTAGGAAACGGCCATCCCACTTCTGCTGCCTCTGAATTATCCATTTTGTGCCCAAAATCAAACACCTCTTCTTTTTCTTCTGTTACGAATTCGAGATTGCCATCGAAGTAATATCCACAGCCTCTCAAGAACAATTCAAATTCAGAAACAACATCCTGGAGAAACTCAGCCTCATACTCCATGGTCGATTTATGATTTGAATCATGCTCACATGTAAATGTAAATTTAGGCATCTTTAATATCCTTCCATTTGGTTACGAACACTTCTAATTTTTTATTATCTTCCCATTCACTACAATAGTTATTATCGGTATTACATAAAGCCAAAACCTCGGCCTCAGTAACTACACGTGAAGATGTAATTTGTTCACCAAGAGACAGCTGGGAGAATTCCTGTAAGACATCATATTGCTGCATTACTACAGTATCTTCAGCCCATTCTTTCTTACCAACAGGCACCTCAATAACATAGCGCATACGATACGATTGAATAGCTTCAACCAAAACCAATTCTGTTGGTTCTTCTACTTTAGACATAGTCCAGCTCCCATCCTTGTTATCGGTCCAATTAATAGTATCCCCGGTATTCCATCCAGCCTCGGCCAACAATTCATCAGACAGGGGGAGGATAAGATCACCTGTTACAGGATCCTTTTCCAATTCAACGATATGACTTTTCGGTTTCACCTTCATTTAAATCTCCATTACTTTTGCAAAATACGGCTCACTAGCATGCTCGTTTCTTTCGTAACCAACATAGCCACGTGGATTGGCAACAATACGAGTAGATGCAATCATGTAATCAAACTGACTGTGTGTATGGCCATGTACCCATAGTTTAATCTGTGGGTTATCTAAAATCAACTCTGACAGATCAGAACTGTAAGCACCATTGACCATAGTATCATTTTCGTATTCCGGTTTAGTAGATATTTTACTTGGTGCATGATGACCAACTACTACTAACTTACCAGAAGGATTTTCCGCCGCCGTCTTACGAATAACGTCAAGCATTACTTTGTGTAACGTTACCGATCTTTCGGGAGTAAACTTACCTGATCTTTCGTGGAACTTCTTGCTAACCACCTTTGTAAGATCATTAGTACCATCTTCTTTTACGGCATAGATTGGTTCGCTGAAAACCACCCTTGCATCCGAATCAGCAATGATACGGTAGTCATTCATGTAGCTTTTAATTGCAAACAATGTATGGGGCTGTTCTTTGTTCATATCCGTCCAAAGAGTACCACCAATAAATGTAACATCATCGATGACTTTTACTTCATTATCTAGTACATAGAGGTTGGAAAGGTCTTTGAACGTCTCACGGATGATACCATAGGAACGGGCAATGTCACCGTGGTAATGTTCATGATTACCGCAAATGAAGATAACGTGCTTGAACTTTGAACAAGCATTCTCAATGAAGCCAACAAATCTTTCCTTCCTATGATTATCAACAGTCAGGTCGGTGGCAACAAAGATATCTCCAGCCAGAAGGAGTACATCAGCCTCAACAGGCTCAATAGGTAGATCGGCAAATTCTAGATGAACGTCCGACATCAATGCAATTTTCATATCATTCCTTAGCAAGTGGATGCACCCCAACCAATGACTGGTGATGCTTAAATTTTGAAAGGTCGTGCCTAGTTTCTGAGACACGAGGTTCAATTATATTATAGCTCTTTACAGGTACCTTATAATACTCTGGGGTATACTTCATGCGCAGATACCCAAGGGCTGCCATTCCGTTCGAATGGTTAGACGTATCATTGTTGGTCTCAAGTAGGAAGAAGTCTCCCTCTACATATGTACCCACGCCTATAACCTCTCCATGGAGATTAAAAATGTAACCGTCTGGAATTGGTGAGGTCAGTATCATAGTATTGAGATTCACGTTGGTTCTTTGATTTGCGTTTATATGCGGTCTTAAGCGCGACCACACGCATGCGATACTTCGGGGCCCCGAAGGTCGCGATGTACTGCAGCTCGTTTCATATTCTTTTCTCCTAACATAGTTATTATATACTATATAGAGAAAAAAATCAACTCACGTAAGCTTTAGTACTTTGTTGACTAGCTTTGATTTGATCATGTCTGGAACTGACAGGAATGGGAATTCCAGAAGGAAGGGGCAGCAGTCAGGTCCCCATGCTGATTTTTTCATGAACTCGGTAAAGATTTCGATATCTTTTTTTGAGTTGACGTCGAAGTTACGTTTTGTTTTTACGAATGCATCTAGTTTCATAGCAAATTAACCTTATCTAACATCTGACTTAAAATTCTACTCTTATCACTTTCAGGTAGCTGTTGAAATGCTTTGAGTACAGTGCCTTCAAGGTACCCTACTGTGTAAGGCAGCCCGTGCTTTCTAATCAATTCATCTCTAACCGTACCTACGGCTTTTCTAACCTCAATTTTTGAGAAAGTGTCAACATCACCTAATTTTGTTTCTAATTGCATAGTTGTACCCCTGCAACTATTTATCTCTTCGATGTAATTTTTCTACAATGCTCGTAAATGTGCTCGGGGTATCTCATAGGATCGGAGAGAACGGTACTACAAGAAATCTTAAACGTAACTACGTCTTGATTTGGTTTGTTGATAAAATCATCATTAGACATAAACCCATAAGCACCTATTATAAAAATAAATAGAAGCCAAAAGGGTAAGATGTTATGTAAGAAATTTACAATACGGTTAATCATTAGCTTCCTGTGATCAATTCTATGACGCCGTCACCTCTATCATAGAACCTTTCGATGAACAAATGGTGCTCGTCCTCAGATTCCTTGATAGCTTGGTCGGCATACTTCCACATATCTAACCAGGTAATACACATGGTCATAGTATCCTTCTTCATAGGAATATTCACCTTACCATACTTTAATACCGTACCCTCAATACCACTATTTGCCTGAAAACTCACCACATCATATATTGACCACACAGATCTAAACTTATGATTTTCTCTCAAATCATCATAATATGAATTACGGCGATCCCACTCTTTGTCTTTTTCTTCCATCAGAGGGATGTATGCTTCACTAAAGATACTGACTGCCTTTCGTAAGGCAACAATTTTATCGGAACGAAGTACTTCTTCCAATTGCTCGATCTCATTGTTGATAAGCCAATATGCATTATGCAGCTTACTGATCTGGTCAGATGTAATACTAAATGTTTCTTTCACTGTACATGCCCTCGAATTAAACCTAATGCGTTTTCACCACCATCTTTATACCATACCCCGTTACCACCGGCTTTGATGAATGACTCTACAACATCGTATGTGTCATCAATCATGAGTGCGTCTACACCGGCAAATCCGGTTTTATACTTGCGGCCAGGAACAATGACAGCAGGCCAGTGGATATGGTGCATCTCCAACCACGCCAGCTTCTGCTCTTGTACCTCTCGCTGACGATCAAAACCACCGGCAGAGCTGAGGATACAGATATCAAAACGATTTTCAACACTACGTAGGATGCTTAGCAACTCATTTGCATGACCCATCTTCTCCAGACCGGTAAATTCTGCATCTTCTACGAACTGATGCCAGTGTTTCGAATATAGTTTATTCACCCTATCGGCTTTAATTTCTGCCGGGGTACGTCCAAACTTCTCCGTATACCTCTTGTTGAAGTCACACAGCACGCCATCCATGTCTACAAATATCTTCTTCATAGTTTCTCACAAATAATTTTTGAGCCGTAGTCTTCACCAAGCGTCATATTTTCACGGTAGATCTTAACTAACTTCTTCCTGAATAGCGATTCAATAGCCAGGATCATTGCAAATGCATTTAATCGATTAGAAACGGTTTGAGAATCACCAGCACAAAGGCCTTCGGCCTGGGATAGCATGACTACGATGAGAACGGCTTCTTCAAGTCTTGGATCTGCATCTTCCTCACTACCCATACCTGTATCTAAAATCTCTAAAAGCACCTTCAGATCATTATCAGATAGACCCATAAGAAAGTCCCTCATAGTCATGTACGGCTCAGAAATTAAATTTGCCGCCAGTAACCGAGTAACTGCCATGTAATCTTTTTGTTTAAGAACAGCTTGGTAGTTAACCGTAACTTCTCCATCTTCATATTCTTCCATAGGTGCTCCTTTACTTGTAACGATCAGAATGTTTGCAATAACGACGGAATTGAAATCCTACACAAGTACAATTTACTTTTCCGTTAAGCTTGGTGACGATATACTCTCCGGTATCATAAGCTCGGATCTCACCCAAGAGTTTATCTGCGGCCCCCGCAATGCTTCCCACAATAATAGAACTATCAATAACACGAACAGGTACATTCTCATCATCGGTTCTTAAGCATACTGCTGGTGAATCTAGTTTATATGGAGGTCTAATAACTGTACCTTTGATAGTAACAGTATTATAGTCATCGGTACGGAATAGAAAATTATTTCTAACCCGGCATTGAATTTCGACGTAGGTGCCAATGTGATAAGTGCTCATACGGATATTATAGTCTATATCCGTAAATAAGTCAAGTAACTATTACTAGTTACGTTTATCCAGCATAACACCATTGGCATCAGATTCCACTGCCCAGTGAACCACCACCCAATCGTCAATGCATACTTGTTCGGCATTAGGGGGGAGATCTTTTCCTGCCTTGGCCATCATAGACAACCAATGAGGGAAGTAACTATCAAGAATATCCTTCTCTGATAGCGTTTCAACCCCATCAAACTCTTTTTCACCATCATGAAAACAATATGTCCAGTATCTCATGCGTATACGTCCACTTCTGAACCTAGGGTATCGAAAACGCCTTTGGCATATTCAAAAGGCTTTTCAGCAAATTCGATAGTAGTACGGATGCCTTGTTTTGAGATATCAATCTCATAATTGTAATCACTCTTTTGCCAAAGAGTATAAAGGGTATTATTAATTGTCTTAACATCGATCAAAATGGGCATCATGATTGGGTTTCCTCTTCAAAAATATTGCTGTACACCTTCAACTTATCACGCTTGGCGTCAATGAGTTTATCCAGTGCATCTTCTTCTCCTACGATATCAAATTCAAAGCACAAATTAATCATGCATTGGAGATCGGCAAGTTCCTGGATGAAGCCAACCCGGTTAGACTCTTCACCAAAGCGGCGAATCTTAGAGACTGCCTGAATGACTTCGGCGCATTCTTCCTGTAGGATATTTAAAATTTCTGTTTGACTGTTGTTCATGCTATTGCCCATTTCTTTGGCTTGTATCAATCTTGCTATCTGTCTTTTTCTCATTCTTCGTCCTCGTAGACAGGATCTTCGTCGTACTCGCAGACAGGGTCAGTTTCAATAACCAGATGACCAATATGGATATTACCATCCCAGTCACGACCTTCATTCCGACCACCGCCGCAATCGAACGAGCGATCAAAGTCAACTACATTACCGCCTGCAGTAAAGTTACCCTCGGAGTTGAAGTTAATGTCGTTGATCAGGATACAGCCAATGAGACCGGCATCAACACCGTACTCGTTACCGTATTGATCGTAGTAACTACCGTCACCGTGTTTTGTATTGATAGATACAAAACGGCGGCCGTCTTTGAGTACGAACTCTCCCTCATTACATCCATGGTCGGTACGACCTTTGAAGAACAACCCGCACACCTCATCCCAACATTCATGCATCACATAGCACAAATCACCCACGTAATACTTACCGGCTGGCATTGTCATAGTAACTCCTAGTTAATGTAAGACAATTATAGTATATTACGGAAATTAAGTCAAGACATATTTTCCACTGGGAGTTTATCTTCTTCCCTGGCATGTTCCTCACAAGAGGTATAATACCAGTTCCGACCTCGGAACTTACCTGCATTCCCGCACACCTCACAAGTAACGGCGGACATAGCCTCTGCCATAGTCACCATGCCACGAATACGGTCATCGCCCCCGGTATAGTAGAAACGAAGGGTACCGAATTTCTCTTTGACCTGATCAAGTGTGACTTGCTGAACAACTTCACTGTCTCGGTTTTTCCAATCAATATGATGTTGGATCTGGCTCATAAGACTTCTAATAATGTTATACCACCCATCACCGCATTCAAATCCCCAGCACATGGTGGTCTCCTGCATATCTTTATGACGGTTGACCATCATCTTAGGATACTTTTCACAAAGCTCCTTATCTAGTTCTGCTCTCATTCTATAAACGTCCTATCTTGGGTATCCCAAAAAAGTTGAACTGCGGTCTGGGCAAACGCACAAGATATGAATTGCCCAAGAAACGCTTCATCATTATGATTTCTAATAATCTTTGCAATGAATACTTTAGTAAACGCTATCTTGTTTACTTGACCAATGATCCTACCATCTTCTTCATTAAAGTAGTAATGGCAATCATCAGCAGAATCTTTCCAGTTCCTTTTCATATTTCCCTCCTACATTCAAATACAATGGCGGCATTGGTCGTATTTGATTGTAGCTTCAACAAGGTATTCTTTTCAAGCACAACTTTAAACCTCTCACATTCAGATGCCGTATAGAAGGTATCAATTTTATTTTGTTGAATTTCTAACTTACCGTTAGTGACCAGGAATGTGAGTAGGACTAGTTGGTACATTTTTCTCTATCTAGATATTCTAAGTTCAGCATCAGGATTATCCCAACACGCATTTCTGTACTTATAAACAAAGTCACATAGTCCTTCATATGAGCCCCATCCATTGGGAGGATCAAATTTCTGAAAACGTTCTGGATCAGATAGAAGAATATTCCAACCTTCATCCAACAATTCGGAGATATTTCTTGCAAACAGCAAATTACACTCATCCGGGCGCCAGAGAACCTGGTATAAAGTCAGACCGTTTCTGAGAACGACTTCCTTAGCCATAAGACCGAGGTTATGGGTAATGTTGCCACTGTATACAGAGGTAGGCTGGGTCACCATTAAATCAACATCAAGGCTCATATCCTGGCCCCCAGGTTCTGTGGTTTTCGGCAATGTGTTCAACGCCATCGTATTCGGCCAGGTGCCATTGAACGTCGTCAGGTATCTCCACAATCACCAGATTGGCATACTGTCCATTGGCCTTATGGCCCATCTCCTCCACCACAGCCACAAGATCGGGATCGGCCCGGTTATGCAAAACTTCATGCTGGGCCAAATAATGTTCTTCACTATCGAGGTGGCGGGCGTGGTAGTAGTCCATCATATCATATTTGTTAATGCACTTCTCCCAGGCAATGCCCTTACGATGTAGAAACTTTTCAAATGCCTCATCAGATAGGCTAAAGCCCCCAAAGTCACCGTTGATCACTACTTTCATTCTCCAACTCCAAAATGTTCTTTGATTGCTTTTGCTGTTGCGTGATTACTATTGAATACTGCCAGCTTGAAACATTCGAAGATGATAATGTTAGCAAACTTTTCCAGTTCAGTATCATAACGTGTACTCCAGTCAATGACGTCACCGGGATTCCACGGTTCATCTTCCCACATCACAAAGCCGGCTTGTTCAGCAAACAGTTTAATTTGCTTGTTCATTTCTTGATACTAAACACATCTGAACGAAAGAAGGCATGGATAAGGCAGACAGCCAGATAGTTAACAAAGCTGTACTCCAATTCTAGAACGGGGAACAGGGTGTTGAGTGCCCAAAGGAATGCAAATGGGACCAGTAGGCCCACAACAATCAACAACAGAAAAATAGGCCATGCAACTTTCATAATTTAACTCCTTCAATAAGATAGATACGCGTCGTCATCGTCGCTACTAAAACGATAAGAGCTTTTATCATTGTTAGATGGCTTCCATGTCTTGCGAGCATTGGCATAGAATTCTTCACTCTCTTTTTCTCTAGCTATTCGACGACGGTATTCTTCGTCAGACATATCGCTACCGTGATCATCATCTTCATAATTCATTATTCAACTCCACAAATATTTTATCATAGCAGCCATGAACAGGAAGTACGCTAAACCTTTACCAATTGCAAAGATACCTTCCCACATTAATCGTCTCTCAATATTTGTCATCATTTAACACCAAAACGTTCTTTAATATCGTTAACTAATTCAACGGCCCATACAGGTTCGGCATAGGTAGATGCTTCATTTTCAATTATACCTAAACATTCCTTCACAATCAACTCGGCGAATTGTTCTTTGAAGTTATCAAACCACTCTAATCCCTGAGGTGTCATCCACTCAGCCCGCAATTGCGCTAATTTAGCCATTTCTTTAATTCGTTCGTTCATTCTTCAACTCCAAAATGTTGTTTAATCAAATCATATGCTTGTCCACGACTAACCATATCACGCAACATAGGACTCAATGCCACACCACATTCCTTAATAATCAACTCGGCGAAATCTGCAATCACTGATGCATGAGGTCCGTCACCATGTACAGCCTGCACCCAAAGTTCTTGAATTCGTTCGTTCATAAACTAACAATATCAGAATTATTTACGGTACGGTATTGTTTCTTATTGCAGATAATACAGAATCTTTGTTGGCGTTCGCATCCGGCGTAATCACGACCAACCGGGTCAGACCATTTACTATAAAAATGCACAAACGGTATCTTGTGTAGAATTTTCATTAGTGTGTTCATTCTTTAACTCCGAACTGTTGTTTCAGCATATATGATATATGATTACGACTATCCTTTTCCCATACTTCAACATTGCTGATACATTCCCTAACAATCAACTCGGCGAACCTTTCTATGAACTTTGTCTGCTCTTCCCAAGAATCACCCTGAGTTTTTTTAGCAGCCTCTTCCCAAAGTTGTTTAGTTCGTTCATTCATTCTTCAACTCCGAAATGTTTTAGTAAATCATCAGCATGTTCACCTTGTCTTGATTCCCAGTAATCTACCCTTTTAGCACATTCTCGAACAATCAACTCGGCGAACTTTTGACATTCTGGCATATCCCAGTGTCCAATGCCAAACATATCCGGTAAGTATCCAGCCTGTTCGGCAAGTTGTTTAATTTTCTCGTTCATTCTTCAACTCCGAAATGCCTTTTAATTTGATATTGAATATCTAAAGGATGTGCTTGACTGAATTTAGAACCAACTTCAGCACATTCTCGAACAATCAACTCGGCGAACTTTTCAGGGTCAAATTTAATACCCAACTCAACACCGTTAATTCCAACATTTACATAATCATCGGTTACAAATGACTGTTCATAAAGTTTTTTAATTCGTTCGTTCATTCTTCCATCCCAAAATATTCTAAAATCTGATTAGGAACTTCATAGTTGCCATCAGCATATTGTCGACCAATGTCAGCGCATTTTCGCACAATCAACTCGGCTAACTTTTCCAGATGCTCCTGTAGGCCTTCACGGCGTTCACTGCCGCTATCCCACCATTCATCAATACCAGCCTGTTCAGCCAATTCTTTAATTCGTTCGTTCATGGATGTGGTCCCCGCCCCATGTAATAATCTGCCATCCGTTCCTCGTATTCTTCTTCCATTTCTGGAATCATCTTTTGAAGTACCTTGAGAGCCTTCTTTAGCTTTTTTGGATTATCACCAAATGCAAAAATAATTGCTCTGCGATAATCTGCTTCTTCGTGGCCGTTCATTCTTCAACTCCGAAATGTTGTTCCAATCGCTTTTGCACCAGACGCATACCGGCAGCCCACTCACCTACATCGGTTAGTCTTGGGTGGGCAACTTCCATACATTCCCTAACAATCAACTCGGCAAACTTTTCGTGGTCAAAATTCATATAAGCAGTATGATTAGAGCCTCTATCAATAAAGCCAGCCTCTTTAGCAAGTGCTTGAATTCGTTTGTTCATCTCACCACCCTACCTTTCGAATCAAAGTTGTACACCCTCCTGCCTTCCAAATCAATGCGGTGGTCGGGGGCGTCGATGACCCCGGCGTACTCCAACTGGTCTTTCTCAAATTCGGACATCCAATCGTCAGGCCTGACGTTCCAGCCGATAATGTATTCACGCATATATTCGGTGGAGGTTTCAAGTTTAAGACGGAGACCGTCGACGATCATTTCACATCTCCTATCAAAGAATTCCCCACCTTTGATATAATTCTCGACGTTCTCAATCACGTAGGTATAACCACCCTTCATCTTCCAATACTGGGGGCACTCCCCAACACCATTCCAATCATGGGCACCGTAGTTTTCTGCATACTGGGTTTCGATGACGAGTTTCATATACTACCTTTCTTACTGAACATACGTTATTATAGTCCGTTTGCGTAATTAAAGCAACCCCAATAAAGTAACTATTTCTAGTTACCTTCTCCCTCACTTACAGATGGCCTGGATATCTACGGCAGACATGGATAGCTCCATGCCAATCCTACGGCATTCATACAACTGGGAGGTATTGTATGTACTTAATGCAAGGCATGTCAGGAGGAACAGGGATACAATGGTTACTGTATAGAGGATGGTTTTGTTAGTATCATCCATCATGCACCACCGTGACGCTTGGCAAAGGTTTCCATCCATTCAAGCACCAGTTCTTTGGCCTGGTGGCGATCGACTTCGAATGCCTCCTGTACCAAGGGCCCAGAACCAAACATGTTGATATGGCCGGTCTCACGGAACACATCCAAGAACCCAAACACTTGTTCTTTGAATTCAGGGGTCAACTCAATCTTTGCTTTCATCATCTTTCCTTAGTGTAATATAACCATGTCCGATTTTCAGAAGAAACCGGTTCCAGCATTCCGGGCACGTAGGCACCCCATCGGTGAACATAGGAAGGCCATGCCTATCCCTGGCACCCTCGTTGTACACGTGTTCACATACTTGGCACTTATGGCGAATGGAGTCCATCGATAGCCTTGATTATGAAACGTAACACGGTGGCACTGGATTCCTTGGATGGGGAGGCTAAAAGGGAGGCAAGCGTGGCCCCAAGGTAGCCGGCGGCATAGGAATGGGAGCCGTACTTCTTATTTGAGCCATCGATCAACTGGTCAATCAACACCTGGTATTCTTTTGCACTTAAGTTAGACATTTTCTTTGCTTTCTTCAACGAGTTTATGGGCAAGGTTAAAGGCATACATGACGTACGTATATACCGTGCCACGTTCTTTGGTAGGTAGTAGACGAATCATCTGATCTAGGGCATCCAATGACTCCGGGGTCACAAAGAGACTAGAACGAGGTATAGGGTTATCCATTTTAGTACTTTCCATTTTTACGAGTAAATTGGTGCATGATCATGCCGGTATCGGAAGGAATGCGCATCTTCATGGCCAGATAGGCCTCACCCCGTTGCCAGGGTATGCGCTTGACCTTCTTTTCCTCATATATGTTGACCCATGCATTGAGGTTACTATCGAAGTAACGTTCGGTTGGTTTCATTGTGCATCCTCCAATTCAGCATCCACGATACCACAGGCCACGTACTCCAATTCAGCCCATGCTTCTTCAAGGGTATCAAATCCTACAGAATCCAACTCGCCATCATACGTCTTAGCATAATACTGACCGTTGCCAGGTGAGGCTTCGGTGTCGATACCGACTTCACCGTAACTGGTTGCTTTGATCACTGTGTTCATCTGCTCTTCTCCTGTTGATGTCTTATTATAGGCTTTATCCGTAATAAAGTCAACAGTTTTTTTACTTGACAGAGGTAACGAGGACTTCTTAAGAAGTAACTAGTTTTAAGTACTTCATGAATTCCACATATCCGCCGTACGTCATGCCAGCAAGCACGATGAGGAGGATAAGGAGTCCAAAGAAGGTGGCGGACATGAAAATCCATCCAAGAATACGAAAGATCCAATCAATGATGTGCTGCATGATGTCCTTTGATAGTTGTAGGCTACGTCTTCCACAATCGCCCCTACATGAGTGGTTACCCTGTCCATCCATTTTATTCTGTGTCTGTGTGCAGTTAGGATTCTGCCTATCAGAGTCTGCAAGGGTAGTCTCCATCCTTACGCTTACGGTTTTCTGCCACCGGATCTCTATCGTTAATCAAACGCCACTTTAACGCAAAGTAGTAACGGGATCGATTGGCTGGGCATTCGCCCATTTAATGCTCCAGGCTTGGCTTTTTGACATGCACACCCTCTACCGGGCTGATCCTTTGGATCTAGTTAATGCGTCTTGCCTTGCGTTTTGGAGCAACCGAATTCCAGTTAGTTCCTATTATCGTATCGTCACTAACAACCGTTGAACATAAGTCAATTATAGGCCATCCTGTTATTTAAATCAACCCTTTTTTCATCACGTTGAAGTAGTAGCAGGTTGCGTTACCCTTAGTAACACCCAAGGCCACCATGATAGCCTCAATGCATCCGACCTTGTTTTCCACACCAACCTTCACCATGCATTCGGCAGCAACGGCGGTCTTGGATCCTTTCTTAGGTGCTGCCACCTTATCGGCCATGCCTTTGATGGTCACCTCGTTCAGGTCTACTACTGGGGCCGGCATCTTAGCCACCTTACGGGACTTAGCCTTAGGCTTGGCCTTTTCCAATTCCTTGTCAATAGCGGCCTGCTTGGCCTTGGCTGCAGCCAACAGTTCGTGATGGGATTCAGCATCCTCAATCAACTTGTGATATTCAGCCTCAGTCACCTTGACGTCGTTGAAGTAGTAGTTCATGGTCTGTTCCTTTTCATTGTTCATACGTAATTATAGTCAAAGTCCGTAATAAAGTCAACTGTTTCAGAAGTAACTATTTCTAGTTACCGTTTTGCATTATAAAACGCGTGCACGAAAAGCCACAGAATCCGTGACCCGGGCAACGATGGCCATGATCAGAACATCAGGCAACTTCACCTGGTCGTAGTCTTCGGGGTCCAATGCACGTTTGAAGCAATCAACCGCTGTACGGGCAATGTATGCACGGTACTGGGCCCGGGTGCGTTCTTCCACCTCTTCCTCGGGGCTATCCTCATCCATGCACTCCACCAACTCCACCGCCTCCTCAACACTGGCATCAATGAGGTTTCTCACCTCATCGTTGTAGTCTTCATAGTTCATATTTTTCCAGTTCCTTGATTTCTGCAGCCATACGGTCTACCATCACAATCCCTTCTTTCAAAGGGATGCCAAACCTACACTCCAGGTCATAGGCGATCTCGGCAGAGTCAACCCCACCTTCTATCATATCCACTATGTCCTGATACAGCTCAGCCATTCTACTCATATCGTCTCCTTTGCTTCCATCATCTCTGACAAGATGAACTTGGCAATGTTCATGTTCTTCCTAGACTGGTCCAGGGCCTGGCCATGGCCAAACTTCTGCAGCTCCTGGGCATCCGACAACAAACCCATCACAACAAACTCCAAGCCAGTGAATTTGGCGGTGATCGACTGCATGTACTGGGTACGGATATCGGCTTCGGACATTCCGTAGCACTTGGTTTCGAATTCTGTCATATCGTTTTCTCCTGTTGATATCCAATTATAGTCCAGCCACGTAATAAAGTCAACTGTTATTTTGCACGTTTTACGATGCAAAATGTAACTAGTTTTAGTTACGTAGGATCGAACTCACAGGATTGGTCAATGTAGCGTTCGAAGTCGGCGATACCCCTGACCGTCTCACCATTGGTTGCAGGGGGGTAGAGGAGGCTATCGGCCATCACATGGAAGACGTCATGACCAACAAATGCACGACGTCGATCCCCTATATCAATCAACTGATAGCGCATATCACTGAACACACAAGCAGCAACGTTATTCAAAGCAGTTCTCCTTCAACAATCAAGTACACAATGCCAACGAGGGCAAAAGCGATAGTAGCCACATCAATCATATCCATGTTCTTTTCTCCTGTTGATGTCTTATTATAGACATATTCAGTAATAAAGTCAACTGTTATTTCACTACCAGCATCATGCACGCCACAGGGGACTTGTTGCAGTCCAGGCCTGTTGCATACGCAATCAACCCCACCAACACCATTCCAACACAATAGAATGTGAAAGGATGTTCGGTGCAGAGGTCGAGTAGCTTTTTGATCATCGTTTTCTCCTGTTGATGTCTTATTATAGACATATTCAGTAATAAAGTCAACTGTTATTTTAGTAACTATTACTAGTTACGTTTTACGATGCAAAATTTAACCCTGAATCAGCATGTACTCGGCCAATGATTTCCAGTTGGCAGACTTGGAATTGGCAATCTTTGCCGTCTTGATCAGGGTACGAAGGCTAACTTCTTTAGACTTTTCCTTCAGTTCATCAACCAAGGCCAATGCCGCCTTCTTCACCGCCATCGATACCTCAGGCATAAACCCATCATCGTTCATGATAACGGCCATGCGTTCGATCTTCTGGGACAGGGTCATGGAGAGATCAACACACATTGCGCGTGACCGAACGGCCTGTTCCATTTTATGCAAAGGCATGTTGGAGATGAAGATGATGCCACCTTTGAACTGAAACCAACGGGGCACATCGTCCTCGTCCTTGGATGAGTTCCAGGAGATGATGCGTTTATCAAAGGTATCCAATGCACCTTTCAAGATGTTCAGAGCATTATCATCCTTCAGTACGCTATCACAATCGTCGAACACGATGATTGAATTGGCGTTTTCAGCCAAAATACGATACAGACCTTTAGGAGTACTGTAGCCCTTAACAACCCGGTAGGTCGACTTCGGAGGCACCACCTCACCAACGGGCACCTCGGTGATGTTCCGAAGGCCGGCGGCCTCCAAAGCCTGGATCACGGTGAAGGTCTTGCCCAGGCCGCCTTCCCCAGATACGATGCATGATGGGGTTGCACCATGGGCCACCATAGAGACCAGATCGGTCACAAAGCCAAAACGTTGGTTGATGGGGAACTCGACTGCAGATTCGACAACAGTCTCCGGTGCCTTGAAAGCCGGAACCGAGGTGTTATAAAGCTTTCTCTCGGCGTAGTACTTAGACTTGGACTTCACTACTTCTTCCCCGTTGATGTAACCAACGTAGTAACCGTTGACTTGTTTGAGCTGATGCATCTCTTGTTTTCTCCTGTTGATGTACCAATTATAGTAATATTCCGTAATTAAGTCAACGGATATTTTAGTAACTATTTTCAGTTACTTCATCAACCCCGAAAAACTTATGAATTTCATTACGGTCAAAGATCTTCTGAACGGCAGTACCAACATGGGATTCACGCCCAACACGCCATACCCCATAGCACTTGTACAGGTTGTACTTGATGCCGGTCATCTCCGAAATGATCTGAATACTATCACTATACTTCTCCAAGTCTTGGCCGGCCAACCCAGTGCCGAACTTGGCCTTGACCATGGCATTGGTAACAGTGGGCAATGTGAACCAAAGCCCGGTTCCGAGATACTCATCCTTCATACGCTTGAACATGTCGTGTTTCCTCCTGTTGATGCCCTATTGTAGTAATATTCGGGAATTAAGTCAAGCGAAATGTTGGAGGGCGGTCTGCAAATGAAATAGTTACCCCCTACCTGCGCAGACAACGTTTTGCATCGCAAAAAATACGTTTTGCATCGTAAAACTCTTTTTAATTTTACTCCAAATAGGTCTCCCCCTATATAGACCTATATCTGAGCCTTAGGAGCCCCATGTTTAAGCTGTTCTTTCACAACAACACTATCGTCGTATACAATCAATCTGATAAGGAGTTTAAAGCCAAGTATGGCACGTCCTATGAACAGATTGCCGTTGTTAAGGATGATTCCAATCTTACCCCCGTTATCAACAAGATGAAGAAACAGTATCGAACCGGGGAGGTCATACTAGACTATAAGATAAAGAAGAAGATGGGATGGAAGTACTTTACCGAAGAACAGAAGTTATTATACCGTTCTATGATGTCTAAAACCAGAGCCGGACGTCCATTGTCCGAACATCAGAAGAAAAGAATAAGTGAAGGTAAGACCGGGAAGAGAGGTAATCATACCGGCAAAAGACATTCCAAGAACACACGTAACGTTATGGCCTTGCGTGCAACCGGCCATAAACGTAATGTTGGAAAGAAATGGTGCTATGATCCCATGACAGGGAAGGAGTATCGGAAGGAGGTGCTTCCTGAAGGAATGCTATGGGGACGTAATCCCGATTTAGAATTCGGTAAGATGTTCAGTCTTTAGAATGCATGTTGATGTACCAATGGGCGAGTTGTTTCTTCCTTGGTGAGGCATTAGATGATGATCTTACCTTCTTAAGATCTGATATAGATTTGCCCCTCAGTCCATGTCTAGACATGTCGCCCTTGTCTTGGGGGTTTCTTCCGTCTTGGAAGTTCTCGTTGAATTGTTTGAAACTTAACAATTCCATTTCCTTAGTGCTTTGTTGATTCTTGAATCAGGATCTCTGGCTGTCTTTGCACTTGTACGGGATCTCTTCATCCCACCCATTCTAGCACAAAACGATTTCCTTCTGTTGGCAGCCTTTGAGCCTTTTTTAAGTTTAGAAGGCTTGGTTGTGACAGCCATCGATAACTTCGACCCCGGGTTCTCTCTTCTGTACGAGGCAATGCCCTTTTGATTGAGACCACCGGATTCTGATTTGCCTTCCTTTCTTTGCCATGCCGCCGATTCCTGGGCATCAATGAAGTTTTGTTTGGTTGGGGCGCCTTCCGATCCTGGTTTCCTCATCCTTTCACCAGAACCGGCCTTGATACGTGCACGCTTGGCATGTATCCTGTCCCAAAGTCCTATCTTTTCTTCTAAGTATTCATTGAATGATAGCATTTAGTCCCCCGTCCAGTTCCCGCCCATCCTAGCAGGTTTGTTGTAATCAACTGCGGCCGAAGACATGATGTGTGCCTTGAACTTCTCGTATTCCTCTGGTTTCCTCTTGAAATGCTGGGCCACTGCCTTGCCGTAGATCTTATGGGCCTTAGAAGACATCTTCTGTAGATGTGCTTTCTTTTCTGGGTCGGCCTCTGTCTTTGACTTGTTGAATAGATCCTGGGAATGCTTCACCAATTTATTGGCACGATCCCCCTCATATGCACCCTCATTCATCTGTGATACCATGTAGTCGTGGGCCGTTTGCATATAGTCTTGGGCAAGAGTAATCTTTGATTGAACCCATTCTGGGAGATTATCGTTTGGTTTTAGTTGATCATGTAACTGTTTGGCATGATAGGCAATGCTTCTTAACTGGGTCATGGCCATGTCACCTTCCTGGTCATATTCACCAGGATCCTTGGCCTCGTTTACTGTCTTGTCCTTAAACCTTTTCCAATCGGAGGCATCAGTAGAGACTACATGATTGAGTTTGACCTCGTGGCCTAGCTTAGATGTGGTATGGATCTTTGTACCTGCCCCGCCCCCGGTCATGTGGGATACCTTGGACATGTAGTGCTTCCCACCATGCTTATAGATCACCGTTCCACCCCTGGCTATATCATCCTCGGAGTATCCTTCATCAAAGTGATGATACCCTACTGTTGTCTTCTTGGCAGTACTAGAGCCGGTGTTGTGATGAACTAAATGAACATCATCACCTTCACGATGGGCGTGAATTTGACGTCCGGTCTCGTCTTTGAATGTGGTTTTCATGCCAGGTCTTAGCTTTTTGATAGCCGCTTGGTGTTCTGGATGCAATGGGAAGGAGGTGTCACTCCCATGATGGACCGTTACCATCTTACCCCATGAGTATTTCTTCTTATCGACAGTGACTGCCTCATCTAAGCTATATTGATTCGAATAAGGATTATCCATGTCTTCCTTTAGTTTTCTTTGATAGATATCGGCCAGTTTGTTGGAATAGTCATGATAGCCTCTGGCAGCATCTGTGGCCCCGGCCCCGTCCTTGTTTCTCTTGGCGTTCATGTACTGATTCTTGAAATGAGATAGGGCGGCTTGATGGTCTTCAGGTGTTGGTGCCTGATTCATCTTATCCTTTTCCTTCTCCTCTTCCTTGGCCATCTTAGCATGGGCCTTGGTGACAGATGACAGATCTTTCTTCATCGCCATCAGCTTATCTTTCAATGAGTTGATTGGTTTAGAGTAATCTTTTTCTTCTTCAAGTGGTTCGTATGGATTCATACCTATCCTTCTACTATAAATCGATAAGATATTTATAAACGTATAAAGATGTAGTTTGAAGATCTAAGGCATCAGATACCTTTTCGGCCAAGGAGGCCTGACGGGAGAATGCCTCTATCTCCCACGGCTGGTTACGATAGGCTTTATAGGTAGTGCCTTTGTTATTAATCTTATCACCATTCCACATATGAAGATAGCCCTTGCCCCTGACATAGGTAATGTCTAATCGATTCTCATGGTATTGCTCGGCATGCACCAACTCATGGGCAATGCAGTTAAGTAAGGAGAAGAAATCCTGACGAGGATCGATGACTGCCACCTTATCATTAGAATTATATCGACCCAGCGCCTTACCCTTGATAGGCGCAATGCGGAATACTACATCCTTGGGGATATTAAGGAGTTTTCTAAACTCTGGTAGAGTCTTAGAGATAATCTGGGTAGCAAACGCTGTCTTACCCTTCAATTGCTTATTGTAATAGGCAAAGCCTGAAGCATAGATGCCAGTAGCAACCCATTTATCTGTATCACAAATCTCAAACATGCACATCTCTCCTAAGTGTACATGAATTATACTAGTTATCCATAAAAAAAGCCACTCTACAGTGGCTTTGTTCAGTTAATCTTACGTCCTATATTGTATTTGGCGACTAGATTCCATTCATCCTTCTCTTTGTAAGGGAGGACCTTGATCTGGGATAGGAGTGCAACGGGATCTTTTGTCTTCAATGGGTCGACTATGTCAATCAATCCCCATTCGGCAAGCAAGTTGGTAATGGTGTTTCGTCTTCCTACATCATCATCACCAAAACTGGATGGCTTCCCGTCTAGGAGAAATAGTTCTTTGAAATGAACGATGTAATACTTACCTTGTTTATGGAGGATGTGGCAAGATTGGTAGAGCATCTTGTCCTTCTTAGAGGCAACCCCGATCCTGGTCAGAGTCTCTCTAACTTTAAGGAAGTCATCTTCGTTCTTTAGGTGCACCTCGATTAGATTGTCTACCAGACTCATGTACCCCACCTTTTTGTAATTGTTCTTTTAGCATGACGAGTTCATCAGGTGATAGTATGCTTAGGGCATGCGAGGCTTTTTCATTGCTATAGCCATAGTATTCTTTAACAGCATCCAGATCATTACTATCTTCTTTTTTGACCCATTTGGCAAATCTCTTTGCCGGTCTTATACTATTTAGGAGATAGGAATATTGAAGTTTGTTATCGAGATGGCCACGGAGGTTCATCTCATTGGCATAGAGAACGGTATCGGTGAAGTAAGATAGTCCTTTGTTAACGAGGAAGGCGGGGTAACTCTTCTCCTCCAACTCATCGGTCATCAGATCGGCCTTGCTATGGCTGATGGAAGTTACATAGTCAAATGGATTCACATTAACATCCTTATAAGGCCAACGGTATCAATAGATGTGAGCAGGATGTAGTTAGCCAGCATGCCAAAAGATTTCCTAGACCAAGCAGCCCAAGCATACAAGGCACAGCCAGTAATCCAAATAGGATAGAGAGCCAGAAGAGGTGGGGTTGGGACTGTGGCAGCCATAGTAATCGCGCAACCAATACTGATAGCCCAAGCAAGCAACTCAATAGCAAAGCGAA